>Ga0364912_1047_pt1 | contig 38415 bp, 37 predicted proteins | sample SorcelJu500001C6_3_FD_206963 | JGI IMG/M metagenome (GOLD analysis project Ga0364912, IMG submission 206963) | Enriched cells from Trout Bog Lake Hypolimnion, Wisconsin, USA - BchlTB.June25.5000.01.C6 | ecosystem: Environmental > Aquatic > Freshwater > Lake > Hypolimnion/Profundal zone | place... | reverse complement strand
GCGCGCTGTCAGTGTCGAGAGCGGCCGTGTTCTGCTGGCGGTCAACAGTTCCAAGACGATCTACTCGGTGGCTGTTGACGGTAATTTCCTGAGGTACATGACGGTTGCCAATCTATTGCAATCGGAGGTGGGATTCACCCAGAATGAACCGGTTCAGCTGGCAGTTCGCCAGGCAATCGAGACCGGAGTCTATTCGCTGCTGATGGAGGGTGCGCTGAAGCATCTCTGGGAATTCAAAGACAAGAGCGCAGGAGAAAAAGCGATAGCTGAGTATCTGGTTCGTCGTGATGGTAATGGCAAAGCCGAGAACGTGCCGGATGCGGAAAATCAGACGAGCAGAAAGAAGAAGAAAAAAGGGAAGAAAACGGATGAAGGGCTCTCAGCTTCCTGATGAGGTTTCTGATGTCGCAGGGCTTGTATGGTATAGCTCTATCCAACTTATATCTGCTGTTACCAAAACTGGTAACTAATTGTTTTTTAGTCTTCAAAACACTTATTAATAAATAACGGCACCGTCACGACATCCCAGACAGCAAATGGGAATCCAAATACGATTACCGTAAACCAGTATCCAGGGTCGTCATATGAGAATACAAAAATAACGCAGAGTGGCAGCACCAATCTCAATGCAACAGTCGATCAGCAAGGCAGTTATGACCATGCAAGTGTGAATCAGTAGGGTTCGAATGATACCGCATTCATTACTCAATACTCGGGTGCTGACAATAACAATGCCACGATCAGTCAGCTTGTAGGGTCTAATTCGGAATGTGCAACTATCAGCCAGGATGGCGGTACTGGCAACACGGCATGGCTCTCATAGAACGCAACTCTGGACCAAGCAACTATAACTCAAACAGCGTATAATAACGGTGCCTGGATTACTCAAGAAGGTGGTGTTTTAACAGTGCAACCATCACTCAGACAAATAATAATAACGTAGTTTATATTATTCAAGATGGCGCTGGGAGCAATACAGCAAGCATCAGTCAGAACATAGGTAACAACGGATCGATTGAGCAGCATGGCAGTTTTGATCTAGCGACCATTGACCAGTCAGAAGGTGTTTCAAACACCGCGAAAATTGATCAGCAGGGAAGTTTTATAGTCGCTACGATTACGCATCCAGGCAGTAGTAACGCTGCGACGGTTATTCAGCATTAATCCGGAAAATGAGAGCCGTGCATCAAAAGCTGTACGGCTCTTTGAATGCAGTCCAGAACTGCATGTATAACCATATAAATTCACAAAAAATAACCAATCCATGGCTGGGATACACTCCATGAAGACGTGGCCCTGTCTGCGAATTAAGGGAGTACAGAAGGTGATCCTGTCAAAAAAACAAACGACATTTTTTCAATTGCCCGGAATACGTAGGTCATAACATAAAGATCACTTTGCTGATCTTAACTTGTCTGTGAAGGAACCGGCATAATCAATGACGGCTGTAAAACCATAGACACGATGAGGTCTTACACTGGCACCAACGAGATGAAACACAGGATCCATCATGATTGATCGATGGCCTCTGTCGCTAACGCCGTCATCAATCAGCATATTATTGACCATATCAAATCCTGTGTTCCAACAATAGCCGATCGTTTCGGCAACACCATGTTTCCAATGAACATAACTCCTAATCCGCACAGCAAAACCCCTTCCTTTTGAACTCATGTGGCCAATGCTTCCCGTCAATGACTGATCGAGAGCAAGCTCATCAGCGGAACTATGCAGCCTTTTATCAACAACAAACGCCTGCACTGGAGCATGGTGAATCAGGTAGTAATACAACTCCTCGACAGGGACACGCCCTTCAACGGTTATAAGGTTTACACCGTTGATGCGACGACGGTTGCCATAAAAAGAAGATAAGATCGGGCGTATATACAACTCCGCATATCGGCTGGGATCCGTCCTGACCATATTGAGTGTCAAAATGATATCCTTTTCCATATTGGTCAGGTAATCAAGCTCTCTAGCTGCATCAAGCTGTTCCAGCTGCCAATTATCCTTGATGGCAACTGCTTCAAGGGAGCCTGATTCGATCTTTCTTTTGCGGCTTTCAAGTGGAAAAGAAGGAGTAACCAAGGCGGAGCAATTACCCTCAGCGAAGGAAACACTACACGTATTTGCACAGAAGTATATGATCAGAAACGTAATCAGCTTTAAAAACATCAGCAAATTCTCTTCTAACCTGAATAATTCATGAGCACCTACAAAGCAGTTTTTTTAGCCCTTCATGAGAAGCGCAAAAGCGCCTTGGTTCGAATGCCTGATATCGGGGATGCTGCATCCACTCACTCCCTGACTCAATCCCGATTCACCATGACGGCAACCGTATAACCGCCGCAGATCTGGTTTCTATTTTTCTGGGTTATGTGAATATAATAGATCGAACCCGGTCTTGCGTCCTTTGGGACAGTTATATCCAGCGCAACCTCCTGGGATTTATCGAGCGATATATCACTGATTTTTCCAGAGGCGATCAGCGTCTCATGAAGAGTTGTGACCGGAAACGCGACTTTTCTACCTGTCAGCGGCAACACTCTGGTATCGACGTTCTGGATTTCAACAGTTTTCCCGTTGGCAATGCTGAACGTGAGCTGTGGTATTCTGATTGACAGCTCAGGTCCAAGGATAGGAAGCTGAGCACTATGGGTCATATCGAGCTGAATCTCCGCCACATATCTTTTCAGGTACGGAAAAGGGTTCTTAAGGGCGATTCGGATGCTGTACTTAGACCCTTTCTTTGCAGGGATAATATGGACATTTCTCTGGGCGATATTGTTGTCCCAGGGAACATCGAATACGTAAACAAGCGGATCTGGATTGTCGGGGTCTGCGGGGTCGTCGTTAATATATGTGATCGCCAGGAGGCACTGGTGGGCAGGGGCCGCAGACGGAGTCCATTCGACATACGGGGCGTTGACGTATCCAAAGGCTGGAACAGAGAACGGTCCGGCAGGGTTGGAGTGACCGAGTGTCGATGGTATAGGGTGCCAGTCGGCAGGTGCGAGTCCGGCAGAGGGATCGGCCCAGTAATACTTTACAAAAACATTGTCAGCATTACAATTTGCCCGGTTCCTGATTCGTGCCCAGACCCTGTTGACGACTGAGAACTGGGGATTGAGGTCTCCCGACCCGTCGTATGGAGGCGAATCTACCATAATATCAGGACTTGTCCACCATGGCCGGTGCGAGCATTGTTCTCCGTCATCGGTCACCGAATCGGCAATCCAGAGGTCGGCAACTCCGTTGAGTGGAGCATGCTGCCGAAAACAGGCAACGTCGGTTCCGTAAATCGACGGAACAATCTGGGGAGGATGCAGGTATTCTCCCCCGCTTCCCCATTTACTTCGAACAATTGTTGCGTGGCCCATTGCGTCGACTTCCCATATACGTCCGGTATGGGTGGTGATACCGTTGTAGCGATAGCGAATCACATCTCCCGGCTGAAGCGATCCATCTGCTACCGGGGAACAGTTATCTTCAAGCACCCAATCCACCTCTGTCCCTGTATTGATTCTATACCTTCTTGGTATGAACGTGAAGCCCCAGCAGTTGTAACGACTCGAACAGTTAAGCTCCACTTCAGTGAGATCGAGGTGAGTATACTTGCAGAGCGTTGTTCCGGAAGGTGCCGGTTGGGGAGCCGGGTCCGGGAATGGATAATGATTTACTGTTATCGGTCTGCCTGCGGCAGTGGTTATTACGGGTGGCATAAGCTACCTCCTGTTATGTGTTGTGTTATCCTATGCTTCTCAATGTTTCGCGCAACTGCTCCGGAGTGAAGAACAATTCCCGTGAACTGACAGGCAAATTCTTTTCTGTTCTCAAAGTCCTGGCCATGAACATCGCAGCGAAGGAACCCGGACGATCGACAATCTTCGGGAAGAGCGGGCTGAGGATCTTTGCCGCCTTATGCACATTGATTTTGGAAAGAACATACGCAAAGCAGGATAAGGATATCTCGTGAAGGTCGGCTCCATTCTCTCTTATCTCCTGCTCAATCAGCGGGATTGCCTCCTCTCCAACGGCAATCAGTGCCTGTACATCAGGATCTTCATCGAATGCGAATCCGAGTACGGCAGCACTGTTCGCATAAAAAGCATTCTTGATCTTTTCAGGCTGTTTTATTACCTCTATTCTCTCTTTCAGGTTCATTTGAGTCCTCCATTTTTTTCAGGTTGTCGAGCCGGGTGGCTCAGGTCGGGGTGATCACCACAGCCCATTCTGGTGCGCGGATGCCGCGCCATAAAAGGTGAAATGACGATGTTTCAGTTTTCAGAAATGGGGGCATTTGCGCTGCATACTCGATAACCTCGTTGTCATCCAAAGGTATTGCGAGATAAGAACACAAATGACCCCAGTTCACCCCAGGTTCAAGATCGACAAAAGCGATATACCCATCCCAAGGCATTTCAATGACCACGTCCCCGACATGCAGGCTTTGAGAGACGCGTTTCAGGTTGCGATCCAGATAGACAATCGAACTGTCAATCCGCTCTGCACTCAGACGGTCACGTACCTTTTTCAGGAAGCGCTCTTCATGAATGTCCATCATCCAAAGACCTTTTTGATGACGGCAGTTAATGCCGTTCTAAGTTCTGCTTCCTGACCTGCTGAGGCATTACCGAGCTTGTCTTCGATCGGCTGAAGATTTGGAATGAGTTTTTCATGCAATATAGCGTAGAATTCCGGTATCGGCTTGTGCAGATAATAAGGCTTAAGAATCTCAACCAGAATCCGGCAGTAGATCGGCCAGATATACCCGTAACGCTCTCCCAGATAATAATCGCCAGCCGCCGCTGAGGATTCGCTGTAGACCGGCGTATCATAAGGATCCTTCACTGCATTGGCATAGTTGTATGCCTCCCTGGCTGAAACCTTACCGTTTCCGTTGGTGTCGGGATTTGATGCCAGAGCACCGCCATACGGGGTGTTGCCTGTCATGGCAGCAATCCAGTCACGTGCGAATGGATCGAATTCCGCACCGCCTATGGAATTATTCAATTCCTGGCAGGCAGAAGATACGCTGGTGAATGCAGCTGTGGAATGCGCCAGTATCGGGGCGTTGAAACCACCGGAATGGCATTGCTCCATCATCACCATCAGAGAGTTGAACTTCGGCAGTGTGCCCAATTTGCCAGCAAATTCAGAAGCGAGATAATCCGCTCCGCTGTAGGTGCAGAGGTAGGACTCCGTGCCATTGTGACCGCCATGATTGTTTGTGTGGATCAAGAGCAGATCGTCGATCTTCAAATTGGCTTTAAGGGTATCGAGTACCGTATCCAGATCGGCTTTGGTTCCTTTGCCATTAACCGGCATGCGATAGGCTGTATGGTCTCCCGGCCAACTTGCCACAGGTTGCGGGCTGCCGTTGTAATGCACCGCACCGTCATAGTTGAGAACATGAATATTCGCGGGAGGGAAAGCATAGATGTCTCTCAAAGTTCGGTAGAGAAACTCAAGATCATTGGCGTGGCGGTTGTTAGAGGCACCCGAAAACAGTACCGCATAGCGTTGGCCTTTTGTCCAGCGGATTGGACAGCGCAGTATCGGACGGATAGGGAAATGCAGTCCAATATCCGTGATTCGGACAGGCTGATGAAACGGTTGAAATGTTTTTGGTGCTTCGGTCGTAAGGTATGGCGGAAATTGTGCCTGGACTTCATGATAAAATTCACCGGTCTTGGCATCGTGAAGAAGGTAGCGGCAGGGATGTGACCAATTGTATTGAGGAGCATCATCGGCAAACACCATAATGGTGTCGCGTTCGATCGGAATTCGTTGCTTATAGGCAAGAACATTTGCGCCTTTTGTCAGAATAGTCGAATCTGAATAAAGGTTGGTGGCAAGCACAGCCTTAAAAGATAGGCTACTTACAATTCTTGACTTTATTTCATTGTGTATGATACCTGGTACAGTTGGCATGAGAGTCTCCTTTTTGTGATTTCATGATTGGGAATAGATTTTACCTATATCAAAGACTATCCATAGGCCAAAATAACAGCCCATCTTTCAAACCTCTGTTTCAGCATCACCTCCTTCTCTCTTCGATCTATCAAAATCGTTGATTATTGAAATGCAGTTTATTGATGTCAACAGTTTACGTCATGATGAGTCTGTTATTTATCTGAGCGGCATACGCATCCATTTATTATATCTGATCAGTCAATGGAGCCCGAACCTATGATTATAAACCAGTTGAATCTCAGCCATTCACTACGGCTTATGACATTGATACCACCAGACAACTCGACCGGAGATAATCGGCATTGAGCTGTCACTGAAGAATCAATAAAACTTTGCAAGGATAAACAGTATGGGGAACAGGTCTGACTTTCTTTGCACGATAATCTGTACTTTACGCCTCATTCTGAATTAAGCAACGGTCTTCGGAATACCCATTGTTATGGCCAGAATGTTCTTGACGATATTCAATATCAGCAGCCTTTTTCATGATGCTTTTCGTAACGGCGAAAAACAGTCATGTAACTGCGAACTATGTACTTATGAAATAAAGGGGATGGAGGACTACCTGATAATGCTTTCTTGTCGGGGGAAAAGTCTCAATAATAAATACTATCAATACATCCTTCCCTCCTTTAATTTAATTATTTTTTTAATATTTAAAAAAATGGAAAAAACACATTTTCAAGAATCATCGCTCGCGGACTTCTTTTTTTTACTGTCTGAGCCCTCCTTTGCCTGTCTGCTTACAACAACCGTTGAATAGCATACTGGAATCGGCTGCTACGAATTTTTGAGTTCTTTCAGTTCAGCTTCGAGCAGATTCAGTTTCTCTTTCATGGCGCCAAGGTTGCGCAGCATTGCTTCGTGCTTCAGCTGTTCACGCATAGGCTGCGCCGGATATCCGCGAAGGGCTATGCCGGGTTCAAGAAAGGATTTTGAAATACCGGCCTGCGCAGCGACCTGGATGCGGTCGGCCAGTTCAAGATGGCCGGCGAATCCTGCCTGTCCTCCGATCATACACTGCCGGCCAATTGTTACGCTTCCGGAAATGCCGGCCTGCGCGGCAATGACCGTATCTTCACCGATCCTGCAGTTGTGTGCGATTTGCACAAGATTATCGATTTTAGCGCCTCTGCTTATGACGGTACTACCCATGGTGGCCCTGTCTATTGTGGCATTGGCACCGATTTCAACATCGTCGCCAATTTCAACAATACCCATCTGGGGAATCTTGACATACGTTCCGTCACTTTGAGGAGCAAACCCGAAACCATCTGCTCCGATGACGGTTCCCGAATGAATAACCGTCCTTTTACCAATAAGAGTGCCGTCGTAAATGGTCACGTTGGGAAATAAAACAGCATCGTCTCCGATTGATATGTCGTGAAAAAGAACAGTATGCGGTCCAATAACAGCATTGCTGCCAATCGTGCACCGGTCACCGATGACAACATGATCGCCGATGGAAACATTTTCACCGATAGAAACGCCTTCACCTATAACAGCTGTTTTGGCAATACCCTTTGATGCTATTGTTCTTGGTGCTGCAAATTTCTGCAGGAGAAAGACAAAGGCTGTATAGGGATCGCCTACCTTGAGAAACGAGGTGTGATTGCTGAACTCATCGACATTAACCGACTTGTGGAGAATAACAAGGGATGCAGCGGTAGTGTCAAGATATCGGGTATACTTTTCGTTGGCTATAAAAGTGACCTGCCCTTTTTGCGCGGAGTCAATTTTTGCGGGCCCGGAAATCAACGCATCTGCGCTGCCTACAAGTTCAACGGCACCAAAAAACCGCTCAAGATAGTCTCTGATCTCCTGAATAGTCATATTTTTGTACAAATAACTGTGCTTGTAGAAAGAGGAAAAAAATAGTTAATTTTTCAGCCTTTTTAATTATATTGCAGTTCTGGCGAATATTAATTCGCCTCCGGAAAAACAGTTAAGGATGCTCTGGGGAGCAGGAAGACTGCCATAATATAATTTCTTTCATCTGAATATGCAGGACATGATGGAAAAACCCATTAAAATTTTCGCAGGACGCAGTAACCCGGATCTTGCAGAAAAGATTGCCGAGTACCTGGACATGTCTCTTGGCAATGCCAAGCTTGAAAACTTTTCGGACGGAGAAATTTCGGTAAATTATTTTGAATCGATCCGTGGTTCGGATCTCTTCATTATACAGTCTACCAATCCTCCCGGTGATAACCTGTTAGAGCTGCTGATCATGATTGATGCAGCCAGAAGGTCTTCAGCAGCAAGGATTACCGCTGTTATTCCCTATTACGGCTATGCCCGACAGGACAGGAAGGACAGGCCTCGAGTTGCCATTACAGCAAAGCTTGTAGCCAACCTGCTTACCCAGGCCGGAGCAAACCGGATTTTAACAATGGATCTGCATGCGCCTCAGATTCAGGGATTTTTTGATATCCCGTTTGATCACCTGTATTCGAGCGTGATACTGATAGATCATATCCGCCACAGGGAATTTCGCGACAACCTCGTTGTTGCCTCTCCTGATGTGGGAGGTGTGAAGCTTGCCAGAAAATTTGCTGAGGAACTCGGCACTGATCTGGTAATTGTCGACAAACGCCGACCGGCCGCCAACGTAGCCGAGGTCATGAATATTATCGGTGATGTCAGCGGGAAAAATGTCCTTCTGGTTGATGACATGATTGACACTGCCGGAACCCTTGTCAACGCTGCAAAAGCTATCCGTGATGCAGGAGGCCTTAACATCTATGCGGCAGCAACACACCCGATTCTTTCAGGACCGGCCATCAAACGAATTGATGCTTCGATACTTGAAAAAGTGATTGTCACCGATTCCGTGATCACGAATCATTCATATTCGCCGAAAATTGAAACGGTAACCGTCAGCAACCTTTTCGGTGAGGCTATCAAGCGTATTTATGAAGATGATTCGGTCAGCTGCCTTTTCGACAGCAAGAATATCGTTGAAAAACTTACGAACCTTCACTAAACACAAGCGATAAAAGAGATAAAGGAAGACCACATGGAAACAATCGTATTAGGAGTTGAACCTCGCATTATTAAAAAGAACAAAGCTGATAAACTGCGCAAGAGCGGTATTGTGCCCGCAGTTATCTATCATAAAGGCGAAGAAACCATTGCAGTAGGCGTCAATGAACTTGCATTGAGGAAGCTGGTACATTCAGCCGAGTCTCATATTATTGATCTTCAGTTCCCGGACGGAAAGATCAAGCGTTCTTTTATCAAGGACGTTCAGTTTCACCCGGTCACCGACAAAATTATTCATACTGACTTTCAGCTCTTTTCTGCAGATGAGATCATTGAGCTTGAAGTTCCGGTTGCTGTCTCCGGCGAGAGTGCCGGCGTGGAGAAAGGCGGCAGACTGCAGATTATCAAACATGCGCTGACGATCAAGGGCAAACCGGAAGATATGCCTGATCATTTCGTCATCGATGTTACAGCACTGGAAATCGGACACTCCATCCATGTGAAGGAACTTGCTATGGATGCCTATAAAGAACTTATCATTATGGATGATCCGGATACTCCGGTTATTACGGTGCTCGCCTCGAAAAAAGAAGCAGAAGCTACTGCGGAACCAGCTGCTGCAGCAACAGCAAGCTGAGAACGGTTCAACTTCATTTTCGAAATCGGTTCTTTATTTTTCAAAGCTGCTTTTCTTCAGGGAAAAGCAGCTTTTTTTCATCGAAAGCCATACAAGCTTGAAAACAGAGAACGGCACATCATCAACCCTGCAGAACCCGGCTCCCAAAGCAGGATCATTCCAATTTCACAATAAAGGATCGATTCTTTTTCTGTCGATCTCTTTCATCGCTTTTCTACTGATTCTGTTCATCAAGGCAGATCTGGTGCTGCTCAGTTTTCGGTCTCTGTATACAGCGACAATGCTTTTTTTCAGCGCACCGGAAGCTCTAAAGGAAATTTTCACTTCCGAGATCCTTGAATTCTGGACAGGGGCGATCTACCTTATTGCAATACCGTTATCTCTTGTGCTTGTAGCCCGAAAACAATTGCGGAACATTGCCGTTGAAAAGAGACAACCGGAAAAGGCTGAACCAAGCCTGGGAAAAATCAGCTGCAGAGCTTTCATGCGCCAGACAATAGCACTGTATGCTTCTGCAGTCATCTTCATACTTTACTCTCTGGCATTCCTTGCTCCGTTTATTGCGCCCTTCAGTCCCTATGATCAACAGGATTTTCTGGTCACAGCCTATCAGCCGCCATTCGCCCGACTGAATGCGCTGGTGCTCAAACAACCTAAAACGTTGATAATCCCGCTGCAGACAGGAAACGGAAGAACGGTTCAGCTTGCCAACAGCCTGATCAGTGATTTCCAGAAACTGAAAACCCGTAATGAACCGAATAGTGTCCGGTTTGTCAACGAGTACCGGATAGATGGAGAGAATGTGATTTATCGTCAGGGCATACGTACAAAAACAATTGCCATGAATGAACTTGCCGGCAGCGGAAAAAAAGGTGCGGAGGCCGTCAGCAATCAGCAACCGGATTTTGTCGTTACACGTACCTTTGTGTTCGGTACAGACCAATATGGTCGAGACATTCTCAGCCGCGTCATATACGGGTCAAAAATATCGCTTTCGATCGGCTTTCTTGTGGTCTTGATTTCAGTCACCCTCGGGACGATCATCGGAGTCTCTTCGGGATATTTCGGCGGATGGATAGATGCGGTCATGATGAGGATTGTCGATATCCTCATCGCATTTCCCGCTCTTTTTCTTATTCTTATCATCATCGCCACTTTTGGAAACTCGATTTATCTGATTGTGATCACCCTCTCCTTTACCGGTTGGATGGGAGTGGCAAGAATAGTCAGAAGCCAGGTACTTTCGCTTAAAGAGCAGGAGTTCATTCTTGCCGCGAAATCCCTCGGCCTCTCTCATATGAGAATTATCTTCCGCCACCTTGCACCCAATACCCTGACTCCGGTTATTATTGCTGCGACACTGAGGATAGGAAGCATTATCCTTACTGAAGCAGGCCTCTCCTTTCTCGGTCTGGGAGTTCAACCGCCTACCCCGAGCTGGGGAAACATTATCAATGAGGGGCGTGACAGCCTTTTGAACTACTGGTGGATTTCTACTTTCCCCGGTATTGCAATCCTGACTACTGTTGTGTGCTTCAACCTTATCGGCGACGGTGTCCGCGATGCCCTTGACCCAAGAATGAGAGGATAATTCATGACAATTGAACACGAACCGGAACACTGGACCACCCTCGGCACGAAATACCTTTATAACAAGCCATGGCTCACCATGCGTCAGGACACCGTTCAGCTTCCCAACGGCAGAGTCATTGACGATTATTACATCTGGGAGTTTCCTCCATGGTGCAATGTGCTTGCTGTTACGAAAGAGATGCACTTTGTGCTGATACGGCAATACCGGCACGGAATCGGCAAGGTTTTTTATGAACTGCCTGCGGGGGTTCACGACAAGCAAGGAGAATCTGTGCTTGAGTCGGCACAGCGTGAACTGCTTGAAGAGACCGGTTTCGGTGGCGGCTCATGGAGGCCGTTGATGGAGCTTAGCGCCAACCCTGCCTTGCAGAATAATATTACCTACAGCTTTCTTGCTGAAGGGGTTGAAGAGATCGGCAAACAGGAGCTTGATGCAACTGAAGATATAAGCGTGCATCTTGTCACATTTGATGAGCTGCGCGCTATTGTGCTTGATGGCAGCATGATGCAGGCTCTGCACGCTGCACCGATACTGAAATACCTTTTAACAGAAGCCTTGTGAACACTCTATCAAAGAACTGTTCATGAAAAAAGCTGCACAGCTTTCTCTGCTTGAACGCACTATACAAGAGCTTGGATATACTGTACGCTTTGAAAAAGGCAACTTTCTGGGTGGAGAGTGCAGACTGAGAGAGGATAATGTTGTTGTGGTCAACAAATTTCTGCCGATTGAAGGGAAAATCTACACCCTGGCACAAGTCATCAATAAAATCAATCCTCCCGGTCTTTCCCCCGACATTGCCAAACTGGTTGACAGTCTGGTGGACACAAGTTTGTTCAGCAGGGATAACCGTGGATGAGATTTCAGAGACGGAAGGGAATGCAGGGAGAGGAGGGTTTCTGTATCACTCCGGCTTTGACGGTATTGATATCGTCCATGGTCAGAGTGCTGTTTTCGGAAAGCACCGTATAACTTCGAATTGACTTCTCCAGAGATGCTATTGCACGCCTGAGGCGGAGGTAAAGCAATATATCAAGATTGTGTGTTTTAAAACTTTGATATCCTTGAAATTCTTTGGTTGAACCAGGAAAGCCTTCCCATTTGAGTGTCTTGCACACACGGTTCTTCAGTCCAAGTTCTACAGCATAACCACAAAGATATACTGCACCTTCATAACGGTGGGATGCAGCAAGTATCTCTGCGTCATTAAGCCTGGCTTTTGCAATATTTTTTAAATCTCAAATACTAATCATTATTGAACAGGTTGGTATCTGAAATATGCGGTTTGCCAGTGATATAATGGCAGCGTTCAAGCTGCTTGTGCGTCCAGGTCTACCTCCGGGTATCAAATCAATTTTAAAAAAATACGTATAATTTTCGCTTTATAAAAACCGGATATTAGTTTTGGACACACCCTATGGCACAACCACCTGACGGGTTTTGCGTCGAATTTCGAGTCCTGGATGTATGGCGACAAAGCGTTGCATCGCAGCAAGATGGGAGTGGGATAAAAATGAGCCGGGGATGAGGATGCAGTATTTCGGGTGGGCGTAGTTGAGCCATGACCGGAGCTGCTGCTGCTGTTTGTCTGCAAAACGGTAGATCCAGAGGAGGGCGATATCGGCTTTGTAGAGTTCCGCCTCTTTCAGGCGGCTTGTGCCTGACACCATGAGCAGCGAGCGTTTTCTGCTCCAGAGTTTGAGTACCCTATCCCCAGGGCGGATAATGAACATTGATGGGAGGGAAAGTTTTGTGCTGTCCTGCTGCATGTGAAACCGTGCGGGCACCTTTTTGATGAGAGAGTCGGGGGTATAAAACTGCACGACCGCTTTTGGTGCGGCCAAGCCGTATTCGTCGAGCTGCTGCTCAATACGCTTCTGATCGTGCGGCTCTCCCCTGCCGGCATCAATCAGCACTGTTTCGCTGCCCGAGGAGAAAAGAATGGCAAGGTTTTTCCCAAGATTGACCGTCACCATGTCGGGTGCAACAGGGTGGGGATAGATGATAAAGGAGTACCAGAAGAGTAAATTCATCCCGAAAAGGAATGAAACAGCAAGCTTTCCCCAGGCTTTTCGATAACTGAAAATCAGGATGGCACCAAGAATTGCGTAATAAAGCCAGACTTCAGTCGCATCAGGCTTGAAGCTGATGGAAGCAAAAGGAAGAGTACTGAAAAAACGTGCTGACTTGAGGGTGAGCACAGCAAAGAAAAATGAGCTTGAGGCAAAAAAAGAGGCTGCATAGGGTGAAACAAGGTTGAGAATGAGCATAGGTACAAGATCGTACATCAGCAGATTGGAAAAGAGCACAACAGGGATATTGGCAAGAAAGCTGATGAGGGAAAAGGTTCCAAAATAGCAGGCAATGACCGGCGACACTCCAATGATGGCAGCAATCGTTACCATAAAACTGCTTAACAGGACATACCCTGCACTCTTAAAAAAACCACACCCCTTTCGCTGTGGACTGATGAAACGGGGATAAATCACAAGAATGGCCAGAACAGCACCGTTGGTCATTAAAAACCCGGGATTCAAAAGGTCGAGGGGATTAAGCAGGAGAATAAGAAAATCCGCAAAGGCAAGTGAGTTGATCGGATAGGTTTTTCTTCCAAACGTTTCACCACCGACAAGAACCAGGGACATGAAGGCTGCACGCTGGACAGATGCAGAGTTACCGGTCACATAACAATAAACAAGCAGAATAAAGGCAAAGAGTGCGAAAGCTGCCCAACGGCCAGTTGCAGTAACTTTGAGGCGCTGCAGGCATATATGAATGGCAAAGGCGAGGAGCCCGACGTTCAGCCCTGAAACCGCAAGGATATGCGCGGTACCGGTAAGCTTGAAGGATTCGAACACCTCCTCTGACATGGACTCCTTTTCGCCGATCAGCACCCCTGCTGCAAGCCTTTGCTCCTGACCCGCAGGAATGAGTTTTTCAAGACTCTTCATCATATAGTTGTAGACCGGAAGCACAATGTAATGCTCAAAAGCGTTCAACCTTGACTCCCCTTCATGCTGAACCAGCCATGGTCCGGCACAGTAAAGCTGGACTGCCACCTGCTTAAGGCGGGCAGCGCTGCGGGGGTTATACTCTCCCCTGTTTGCGGCTTCCGGTATAAGGTCGAGCTTTCCTTTCACCCGAACCATATCGCCTTTATTAACCTCTATCGGCAATGAGCCTGAGGTTCGGAGAAAAACCTTTGCGCGGTCGTGAATCTTCACCTTCCTGCCATTCTCAAAAACCTCTTCAACATCCATAAGCCAGCCTGCTCCTTTCTCAGAGAGTTCAGGGCGTCCATCAACGCACCCGTAGAGTAAAACGGTTTTGCCGTTGAATTGCAAGAGACCATTGGATGGGAGACAGTTTATCTGGAACGTGCCGCAGGCTGCAAAACTGAAAAACACAAAAAGAGTGTAGCTGAGCGCACTGAGGAAAACCGGAGTGGCGCCTTTATGTTTGAATGTTTCATAGAGAAGAGATCCGAGAAGAACGGCAAGCGAAAGTGCACTGCAAAGCAGCCATCCCTTAAGAGAAAACGGAAAATTTACGCCTCCGAGAATTCCCAGTATGACTATGATGAGCAACCGCACAGCCGGATAGGGTGCCATTGAAAACTGTTCGGTTTGTAAAAAAAACGAAGAGATGGTAATATAAATACGTTTTTTTCACAAAACCATAACACATCAATTACCATATTCTTTACCTTGACAGAATCGGATTTTATAAGGAATAAAAAACTTCAGAAAACAATACCATGAGGAATTGTATATTCTTCTTTTTTAATCACGCCTTTAACCCTTATTATCTGCATGCTTGTCAAAGAGATACTGAACGCTGCCGTTAACCCTGTCTTCAGCTTTGAGTTTTTCCCCCCAAAAAAAGATGAAGAGTGGGAAACACTGTTTGCAACCATTGCTGCACTTTCTCCGCTGAACCCTTCCTATGTCAGCGTTACTTATGGGGCTGGCGGTTCGACGCGTTCAAGAACCCATAATCTTGTTACAAGGATTCAGAAAGAGACAGGGTTGACTGTAGTATCTCATCTGACCTGCATTTGTTCAGATAGAGATGAGACCGGTTCGATTCTTGAAAACTATCAGAAAAACGGCATCAACAACGTCCTCGCGCTGAGAGGTGACAAACCTGCTGGAGTGGCTTCCATTGATGATGCTATCAAGGATTTCCCTCATGCCATAGATCTTGTCGGATTTATTAAAACCAACTATCCTGCGATTGGTGTAGGGGTTGCGGGGTTTCCTGAAGGGCACCCTGAAACGCCAAACAGATTGAAAGAGATTGAGTATCTGAAGGAAAAAATCGATGCAGGGGCTGACTATATTGTGACTCAGCTCTTTTTTGACAATCGGGACTATTTCGACTTTGTAGAGCGTTGCGCGATTGCGGGTATTACCGTGCCGATTATTCCGGGTATCATGCCGGTCTCAACAAAAAAAGGCTTGATCAGAATGGCGGAGCTGGCACTCGGCGCAAGAGTCCCTGCTCCCCTGTTGTCTAAAGTCCTGAATGCTGAAAACGATACAGAGGTCGCATCAATCGGTATTGAGTGGGCGACAAATCAGGTTCAGGAGCTGATCGACCATCATATCAAGGGTATTCATTTCTATACCCTGAACATGGCCGACGCTACCCTTCGGATTTTCAACAACCTCCATCAGTGATGGCTTTTCAGTGATCAGTACGGAAGCTCTTCCTGCTCTTTACTCAAGCTCTTCCATAAGTTCGTTCTGAACAAGCTGCTCAAAGGTTTCACGTTTGCGAACCAGTTTTACTTCGCTTCCATTTACCATGACTTCCGCTGGACGCAGACGGCCATTGTAGTTGCTGCTCATCACAGCTCCATACGCACCCGATGACATAACCGCAAGCAGTTCTCCTTCTTCGGCATCACCAACTTCCCTGTGTCGGGCAAAAAAATCGCTTGACTCACAAACCGGGCCAACGACATCGGCAATAATGGTTTTCTCATGACGGGTCACAGTCTGAACTTCATGATGCGACTGATAGAGAGCAGGACGTATCAGTTCCGTCATGCCGGCATCGACAACAAAAAACTCTTTTCCGGTGTGATTGCGCTTTTTATAAAGAATTTTTGTCAGGAGTACTGAAGCATTGGCAACCAGGAAACGACCAGGTTCAAATATCACTTTAACACCGGTTGGCAGAATCATCGGAATCAGTCTGTCGGCGAAATTCCGGACCGGGGTAGCTGGTTTGAGCGGATCATAAGTGACGGGAAACCCTCCACCGATGTCGAGATATTCAATGGCAAAACCCATGTCCTTCGATGCATTCAAAATAGCGAGCAGCTTTGTGGTTGCTGCCACGTAATACTCCGGTTCGAAAATCTGGGAACCGATATGCATATCGAGACCGGTAAGAGTGACATGCGGCAAATGACGAAACAGGGCAAATACCTCCGGCAGTTCCGCTTCATCTATGCCGAATTTCTCTTTGCTGTCGCCTGTGGTAATGTAGGGATGGGTTTCGGCAGTAACGTCCGGATTGATTCTTATGGCTACAGAGGCTTTTTTACGAAGTTCTCCGGCAATTCTGTTTATCGCCTTAAGCTCTGAGAGTGATTCAGCCTTAAGCATGAGAACTCCGCTTTCGAGCGCATAGAGGATCTCTTCAGGCTTTTTGCCGACTCCTGCAAAAATAATTCGTTCAGGAACAACACCAGCCTTCAATGCCCGATAGAGTTCTCCGCCGGAGTTGACGTCACAACCACAACCGAGTTCGGCAAAGGTTCTGATAACGCTGAGATTATAGTTGGCCTTGACTGAATAACAGGTAAAATGGGGTAAAGCTTCAAACGCTTGCTCGAAAGCCCTGTAGCTGGCAATGAGGCTCCTGGCGGAGGTCACAAAAAGAGGAGTTCCGAATGCTCCGGCAAGCTCTTCAAGATTGACTTCATCGCAGCTTAGCGTTGTACCTGTATAATGAAATAAGTTATTGTCCAGCACGGTTCCGTTACCTTTTAAAGTGTTGTAAAGAAGCGAAAAATAGCTTTTCTCCAGTTATCACCGAAAGAAAAAACCTACAACTTGCAAAATCACCCCACAGGGCGTATATTCTCAACTCTTATACAACTTCATACCCGATTGGTATCACCATGGCAAAAGGAAAAGAAAACAGAATCGTTATCACACTTGAATGCACTGAAGCTAAAAAAGAAGGGCAGACAGTTTCAAGATATACGACTACAAAAAACAAGAAAAATACCACAGAACGTCTTATCTTAAAGAAATACAATCCAAATATGCAGCGTCACACCTTGCATAAGGAGATTAAGTAAGCTGATCCTGGCTCTTAAAGCAAAAAAGAGCTGCTTGATGTTCCAGTCTGAGCATAACGCAATGCCCGAATGGCGGAATTGGTAGACGCACGCGTTTCAGGGACGCGCGCCGCAAGGTGTAGGAGTTCGAGTCTCCTTTCGGGCACAAACAATCTTCCCTGCGATATGCACGTGAATACGCTCAGCAATATCTCAACAGTCGATTCAGACTTTTTTACATACAACACACAGGTTAGCACCTTTTCCTGGGAAGGTGCTTTTTTTATGCTTTAATAATCCAAAACATCAGCAGTAGTGGATCATACCAAAATAAACCTTCTTGTCAAGCTCCAGCACCTTGATAATCAGATTGAAAGCATAGTCAGCTTACAGAAAGGACTGCCGGAAGAGATTATCGCTCTTGATGAAGACCTGACGTTTACAAACCGTCAGATCGAATCACGAAAAAAAATTGCTGACGACCACATGAAGGTCAGGCAGCGCCTGCACGAAACTATCCATGAGTGCAAAAATAAAATCCTGAACTTCAGGGAAAAGCAGACACTTGCCCGCAACAATAAGGAATATGACGCTCTTTCCAAGCAGATTGAATATGAAGAGAAGGAAATAGCCCAGGCTGAGATTCAGCTTCAGGATATTGCGCATGCTGAACAGCGGGCTCTTGAAATCCAGAAAAAAGGTCGTCAGCTGATTACCGAAAACCGCTATGACGAAATCACTGAAGAGATGATGCCTGACGATGTACTGCTTCAGCAGCTTGAGGATCTGACAAAACAACTTGCTCTTAAAAAAGAGGAACTTGAGAGCATTGTTATCGAAACAGCGGAGGACGTTGACTCACTGAAAACAAAGGTTCAGGAGCAGCGGAATATTATTCAGTCTGAAGCAAAAAGATTACTCGACAAGTATGACCACCTTAGAAGCGGAACCTTGCAGAATGCGGTTGTAAGATTGAACCGCAATGCCTGTTCAGGGTGTAACACAAGGGTTCCGACTAATCGTCATACCATGATTGTACAGGGAGGGTTCTATCTTTGTGAGTCATGTGGTCGAATTGTCGTTCATGAACGACTCTTTGATGAAGCGGAAGGCTGAAGCTTTCAGTAAGAAAGGTTCTTTGATAAGCTGAAACCGAAGTGTGCAGTCGCCGTGCAGCTTCAAAGCTGCGCAGAGGAAAGTCCGAACTTCACAGGGCAGGGTGCCGGTCGAGATTCCTTAACGCTGGTGGTTAACACCGCCGGCTTTCGGGAATCAAGCCTGGGGATGACGGCGCAAGCCGGTTATCACAGATAGTGCAACAGAAAACAAACCGCTCCGGGAAACCGGAGTAAGGGTGAAATGGCGGTGTAAGAGACCACCAGACGTTACAGTAATGTAATGTGCTTGGCAAACCTCCCCGAAGCAAGGCTAAATAGGAACACTTTCCCCTAAGGGGGAGAAGAGTGGCCCGCTCAATTCCGCAAGGAGAGTTTTCGGGTAAGCCGCATTAGATAAATGACTGCAGTTTTATCCGTTTTTTCCGGGTAATCCACAGAATTCGGCTTACAGCTTCGGTTTCAGCTTTTTTTATCTTCCCCTTAATACCCCAAGCTTCTCTTGTTGCGTGTAAAATTCATTGCAAGTCCTACCATAATCATATTTCCAATCAAAGAAGAACCTCCATAAGAGACAAAGGGCAGAGGAACGCCAATGACGGGAATCAGACCAATTGTCATCCCTGTATTAATAACAATATGCATGAATAACAACGATACATATCCGGTCAGTGTCAGTTCAACAAACCTGTTTTTAATTGAAAATATTGCCCAGATCAACTTGAGAATCAGTGTAAGATAGAGTGAGAGTAAGAGTGCCGCTCCGATAAAACCAAGTTCTTCACCAATAACACAAAAAATAAAATCGGTCCACTGCGCAGGAATAAAACGGAGTTGCGTCTGTGTTCCATGAAGAAACCCTTTCCCCAGAAATCCCCCTGAACTTATTGCTATTTTTGCCTGAAGAACATTATATCCTGCCCCCTGAGGATCGTTCATAGGATCAAGAAATGTCTGGATTCTGTCGATCTGATGCGGTTTGAGTATGCTGGCAGCAAACCGGTTTGTAAAAAGGCTGGTGGCGAGTCCAGAACCAATGACTAATAATTGATGGAGTTGAAATTTCTTTCGATGAACGACCAGTATTATAAACAGAATTACGGCAAACGCGATAATAAAATAAACATTGAAAAATCCGGATATCATAAGAATGAGGGGAAACGCAACTACCATCAGGATATAGATATCAAAGCCAGCAACGAGAAGCATGGGGGCAATAAATGAGAGACAGGTAATCGTTGTACCCATATCAAGCTGAAGTATGATAAGCAGTGCAGGGAAAAAAGCAATTCCAAGGGCAATTAAAAAATGGGGAAGGGAGCGGATATCGGTTTTGTCATCTGAAAGGAATCTTGCAAGAGCAAGAATAGTAGACATTTTGGCTATTTCGGAGGGTTGAAAACTAAAAAAGCCGATTTTTATCCAGCTTGAGTGACCGCCGACTTTCTTACCGAATACCAGAACAGCAACCAGAAGCAAAATCCCTACTACATAAAAAATATAGGCATTATCCCTGATAACACGAACATCATGGGAGTAAACAAAGGTCATGGCAACGATACCTATCACTCCCCAGGAGAATTGACGGTAAAACAACGTGGTATCACCAGTACCGTGGGTAGCACTATAGACAGCCATCAATCCGATAACAATAACCCCGACCATCGGAACCAGAAGCCACAGGTCGAGTTTGCTTTGTTTTTCCATCATGCTCTTTGAGTCAGCTCTTATAAGCTATCCGAACGATTCATTCCAGGATGCCTAATATCTCCTGTGTCTTGCGCACCCTTCCTATCCTTGGAAAAATTGTTTCAATTGTATGTTCGTGCTCTCTGCAGCTCCTACTGCTCATTGCATCCTCAACAAAAATCTGCTGATAACCATATTCGTAAGCAAACCGGGCGGTGCTTTCAACGCCGATATTCGTTGAAATACCGCATAACACGATAGTATCAATTTTCCGGCGGCGCAATTGCAGATCTAAATCCGTACCATAAAAAGCTCCCCACTGCTTCTTTGTGACAAGCTGATCGTCTTTCTGCAGGTCAAGCTCAGGAACTATCTCACTCCAGTCAGCTGACAACTGTGCATTAGACCAGGCACCTACGCCATCAGTGATCGGCAACAGCCTGTCTTTACCGTCAGGCGAGGCTGAGACATTGACTATAAAAAGCGGCATGTGATTTCTACGGAATGCTGCTGCCATTTTCGCGGCATTATCAATAACCGTCTGCGCTTCGTTAGGCTGTACGGGCAGTGCAATTATTCCTTTCTGCAAATCTATGACTACTAACGCTGTTGAGCTTTTATCAAACAGAGTATCCATAAATATGATAAAGGAAAAGTATGTTTAAAAGAGAAACATTATCATTTGTTGTGCAGATAAACCTTTTCTTTCGCCTGGAGGTCATTCGACCAGCCTCCACCCAGGGCGACGTAGAGCGCTGTCGTATCCTGCAATTGCTGGGCCGCGGCCTGCAGGTAGCTGATTTCAGACTGACGGTACTGTATATCCGTGACCATTACCTGGAGATAGTTTGCTGTTCCCGCCTGGTAATTAGCCTTCAGAAGATCCATTGCAAGCTTTGCATCCTTCACAGCCTGAACTTCGGTCTGCACCAGTTCAGCATCGTGCTCCAAAGCACGTACAATATCTGCAACCTGGGCAAATGCTGCAAGTACCGTTTGCTTATAACCGGCAAAACTCTGCCCGTAAGCATCAATTGCGGCCCGACGTTGTGCAAGAAGCGTACCGCCTTTAAATATCGGAGCCGTTACATTCCCTCCTATCCCCCACACATTACCGGCACTGTTGAAGAGGTTACTCGTTGTTTGACTGGTCTGGCCATAACTCCCGTTGAGGGTAAAGCTTGGAAACAATGCTGCAGTAGCAACGCCAATACCGGCACTGACTGCATGCAACTGAGCTTCAGCTGCCAAAATATCGGGGCGCTGACGAACCAGTTCCGAAGGGAGGGATAAGGGTAACTGACGAGGCAGTGAAATATCCGTCAACAGAACTGACGGCGGTTGAAATTCAGCCGGTGTCTTGCCTTCAAGCGCAGCAAGCAGATGTTCTGCCTGGCTTAACTTCTGCCTGAGTGGCGGCAGCGTCGCTTCAAGTACTTTCAGCTGAAGGCGTAACGCGAGTACCGCCCCATAGGTGGTTATGCCTGCCTGGTATTGTTTTTCAGCTACACTGATCTGATCTTTTTCCAGCGCAATCAACTGGCCGGTCTCATCAAGTTGTGCATGATATGCGGCAATGGCAATAGTTGTATTGACAATGTTTCCCGTGAGCATCATATAGGTGCCAAGGGTAAGAGCCCTTTGCTGGTCTACCTGAGCGGCTAACCCTTCAACTGCTCGACGTTGACCGCCAAAAATATCGAGGGCGTAGCTTACCGAGGAGGATAAGGTTGTCAAATTAAAGATAGTTGCAGGCGCAGAGCTGCCGATGGTTGCCGGAGAGGTTCTTTCGCGATTCCGGGCAAACGTTGCACTGATTTGAGGATAGAAAATGCCAGAGCCGGCACGCAGGTTTTCCTGACTCTGCCTGAGACTGGCTTGAGCCGCCTGCAATCCGGGATTCTGAGCAAGCCCTTCAGCAACTGCGGCGTCCAGCTGCTTTGAATTGAATGATTGCCACCAGTTGGCTGCCGGGCCTGCACCCTCATCAAAACGCTGCGAAACACCGTCCAGAGCAACGGTCTCTTTCGGGTCACCACCGCGGTTATATTGGGTCACTTTCGGCGCTTCAGGTCGAACGAAGTCCGGGCCAACGGCACAGCCCGATAAAAAAAAGAGGAATAGCCCGAATGAAACAAGGAGAGCTCCCCCCCGGCGATAACCCTGATATGCTTCGCTATTTTTTAGAGCTGCTATTTTTTTCACCAATGTAGACATCAACAAGTTGACCTGGATAGATTGAAACACCCTTCTGTTTTTCAAAACTGAAAATAACCGGCAGTACCCGCACATCAACCCGCTCTGTTCTCTGACTTGAGAGTTCGATCTTTGGTGATACATTCGGCTGTATTCTCACAAATTTCAAGGGAACGTTAATATCTGTTCCCTGAATGGTCATTCTCGCCTGTATTGCAGAAGGGTCAGGTATCCTGTTAATCAGGATCTCATCAACATAACACCGAACAGCAAGATCACCTTTCATGTTACCCAGAACCATTACAGGCTGAAACACTCCTGTATAGGTATCATAGACACCCTGGCTTGATATATAGCTGCCTGCAGCAGAATTGATTGACAGAACAGTACCGTCAGAATGTGCTTTGATAACATACTTAGCCAAAAGTGCACTGGCAGCCTCGTACTGCTTTTGAGTGAGTTCCAGATTTGCCTTTGCTCCTTTTACGGCATTTTCCGCTGTATCCAGAATATCCTTACTGACTGAGCGGGGATCAAGCACCCATGAGGCTTTCAGTTTACTGTACTGATCCTGCAGGTTTTTACTTGTTGCTTTTGCTACATCAATCTGGGCTTTGGCCGATGCAGTTGTTGCTCGCTGTACAGAGTCGTCCAGAATCAACAACGGAGTTCCTGCCGGTACATGCTGACCTTCAGCAACCAGAATCTTAACGACCGTACCCGGAACTTCGGGGTAGACATTGACATTTTCGCCACTGCTCTGGGCTGTTTCAACGATACCATTGGCATAAATCCCCTTTGCATAAGGATTCGATGCGGGTTTGAATGCGGGAGGCTGAGGTTTGGCCGGTATGCCTGAAATGTAGGCGCTGCCGATCGCGAGCAAAACTCCCAGTATGGCCAATCCGATTAACAGTTTATTTCTCATACGACATGTAATGTATTCTGTTCAAAGCCGATTATTTTTCCGTCTTCCATTTTCATGATTGAGTCCGCATACTCATAGATCCGACTGTCATGGGTTACAATGATGACACATCGCTGCGGGTTGAGGATTTTTGTTTTGATGAACTCCACGATCTTTCTTCCTGTATCACCATCAAGCGAGGCTGTAGGCTCATCAAAGATCAGAATATCAGGATGCCCCGCAATTGCCCGTGCAATGGCCACCCGCTGCTGCTCACCACCACTCAGCTTGACAGGCTGTAACTCTGCCCTGTCTTTGAGACCGACGATTTCAAGGTATTCCAGGGCAACTTTAATGGCTTCATTCCAATCCATTTTTTTCAGAATGAGTGGAATAGCCACGTTTTCAACAGTGGTTAACCGAGGGAAAAGATGGTAATCCTGAAACACAAAGCCGATTTTGTGCAGGCGAAGATCGGCAATGTCGTCACTTTTCATTTGCCAGATATCTTTGCCCTCAACCAGAACATTGCCTTCGTTTGGTTTCAGTATGCCTGAAATCATGCTGAGCAAGGTTGTTTTGCCGCTGCCTGAAGGACCGACGATATAGAGCAGTTCGCCAAAGCCAGCCTCGAAACTTGCGCTTTTCACCGCAGTGGTTCTAGTCTCGCCTTCGCCGAACCATTTTACCAAAGCATTGGCCCTTATGGCTACATTTCCCATGATCAGCCCCTGAAAATATCAAACGGTTGTATCTGGAGAACTTTCCGGACACCGATATAACTTGAAACTCCTGCCATAATGAGTACCATAACAAATGCAAAGATGAGATTGGTATAGGTAACCTGCGCAGCGTAGCTTGGCAAGCGAAGCTTGGCCAGAATCATAAGCCCTGAGGCCAGCCCAACGCCGAGTCCATAGCCCAGAAGCGCAGTAAAGGAGGCCTGAAAAAGAATCATTGTGATAAGCTCATGACCTTTGGCTCCAATGGCTTTCAAGGCGCCAAACCGTTCCAGGTTTTCCAGGATAAAGGTATAGAAGGTCTGACCGGAAATCGACAGGCCGACAATAAAACTGATGGCCGTCATCATCAGGACGTTCATACCCATACCTGTCTGGTATGTGTAAAAATCAGAGATTTTGTGCACAAACTGATCGCGGGTAAGTGCCTGATAACCAATTTTTTTGATCTGCTGCTGAATAAACGGAATATCGGCTTCACTTTTTGGTTCAATGAGTATATATGAAGTGGTAAAGCGCATTGAAGGAATGTAGGTGATTGCTCGATTATACGTCGTGTAAACCGTGGGAATGCCAAAAAGACCCCCTGAAGAAACTTTTGCCAGACCGACGACGAGTCCACGGTAATCGTTTATCTCAAATTCTGTTCCAACTTTGGGACTTTCAAGCTTTTTGAATTCCGCATCCTTGACCACTACAAAGGCTGATTCCGCATATATATCCTCAATCTTACCTTCGATCAATTCAGGCCTGCCATAAAGGGTAGCATCATCAAGCCCAACAACAGATACTGCCTGATAAGTGCCGCTTTTAAGCTTTACCAGCGCGTTACCGAAATAAATAGGCACGGCATACTTCACACCATCGATACTTCTTGCATGAGAAAGGACATAATCAGGCATAGGAATACTGCTGGTGGCGTTGTTCACCGCAGGGTCCATGACCCATATTTTTGCCCCGACATTATAAACAGATGATGATGAGCGGGCTAAAATGCCGGAAAACATCGACATCATCATGATCATGAGAAATACAGCAAATGTAATACCGACCAATAGGGCGATAAACTTGCTCTTGTCATTGACAAGAAGTTTCAATGCAATTTTAAGAATTCCTGACACCGCTTTTCACCTGTTGTCGTTATTTGCTGATACTGATAAGGTCGCCCAAAATAACCGAGGCCGCTTATTATAAGTTTACCAAGGGAATCAAACAAGCTCTATGTATGCTTTGTTTTCCAATGACGTTATCAAACTGCCCTGGTTGGACGATCTTTTCATTTTTTTCCTGTGCAGGAATTTCAACTTTTTTTCCGGGATCGGATCAGCATGTTGAAACAATCGCTATCGCATGAGCAGGTTACCAATTCTGCATTACAAAAGCGATGTTCTCATAACACTCAATTCGAAAAATATTTACCATTTTTGGTGTTGATGAAAATCACCAATACCAGGAGATTTTGAAATCCCGTTTTAATGCCATATTTCATACCATAAATGCGCTATCAGAGCCCATAACATTACTGACAGCTGCAAGAATCTTTTTTTTGCAAGAAAACCAGACAGAGAGCGTCATTAAAGCGGGTGGTGTACAGGGATCACTTTTATTGTGATGTTTTTCTATCAGTAATAAACAAAGCAAATCATGAAAAAACTTATCGTTTGCATGACTAAGTCTCTGGCAGTTGCCGGGATTTTTGGTGGCGTTTCCTTTTCAAATGGAACTATAACTGCTGGTCATCACAAAAAGGTTAAGAAGTCATAAGCTCTTTTCCTGTTTACCTTAAAATCTTGTGGTAAAACCAGCGAGAACCGTTGTCGGTGGCGCTGCATTGTTAAGGCGTCCTTTTACACCGAAATCAAGATCAAGGTTTTCCGTAACGCTGTAAATCAGGCCTCCGAGAATATAAACGGGATTTGCAGTATATGCGGTTACCGTATTGGTATCAATACCGATATCAGCAACAGAACGAAGGTTTTTCATCATGTTCAGCTCAGTGGCTATTGATGCATGCCACTGATTGTGCTGCAAGGTTTCATTGTCCGACTCCATATTGAATGCATTATGATTGTATCCAGCATTGCAGTGAACAAGACCATGCCGCCACTCTTCCGTTGCAATAAACATCAACCCTTCAGTCAGTTTTCCGGTGCCAAAGCCTTTTGCTTCATTGCCCGATGGAAAGGTAATTCCTGGTCTCAGGGCAAAACTTAAGCCGGTTGGTTTTGACTCGAAAAATCTCCATTTGACCTGGAGCGACGCATCATTGACCCCATCATAAGCGTTGAAGGGACTTCCTTCCCAGACAATTGCATGCCAATTATAAGGAAGGGAGAGAATCACATCGACATTATCGACAACTCCACAGGTCAACGTGGCGGCAATCTGCTGGCCGGGATACTGTATTGTAACTCCTCCAGCATAGTCAACCTCAAACTGAAATTTTCCCTTTCCCTGGGTTCCGGTGTCATCGGTAATCAAGGGCGCGTCCGCAAAAGCCGGAACAGCACACAAGAAAGCGGTGATGATGAGTGTGAATTTCTTAATCATTGATCATGAAAACTATTGGATTTCTTGAATTATTCTCTGCTTCTATTGAGCAGTCAAGCTAGCCGGGTTTTCAAGACTGAGTATGCCTGCTCCCTCTTCGTAGGCGAAATGTTCGGCATAACGCCCCCACTCAATAGCTACCTGCAACACTCTCTTCGCCTCATCTTCGCTGAAGAAATCTTCCAGCTCACGCAAAAACCTGTCTTCCGGTGCCCGATTGCTGGGGCGCTCATCTATAACACGACGGATGTGGGCAGCCAGAGCAACATGACGGATGACATGTTCGGCAAAAATAACCTTGCGTTGCAAAATGTCGGCATCCACAAAGCTTTTCCCTGAAGGGGTAAGCTCAATGTCCCCCCCCTCTGTGCGAGCAAACAAAAGGATTTCCAATGCTTCAAGCAACGGAAAGAGCTGCTCGACACTAAATCCCATCTGATCAGCCAGTTCCGGAAGATCAGCTTTCCCGTTATAGGGCTCTCCGGCAAGAGCCTCCATCAAACCGGCCATTTGATAGATGTGTACGCTCGGTAAACGGTATGAGAGCGGGACAGCTTCAGCCTTGTCAGCAGCATTACGGGGACGTTGGGTCATCAGTCCATATACCTCATCAACAAGTTGCCGGAAGGCAGGAGCCTCACGGTCACGAGGATATTCCATAGGAATCCTGATCTCTGCCAATATGGTTCCGGGGTTGGTTCCAAGAATGACAATCCGATCAGCCAGAAGCACAGCTTCTTCAATATTATGGGATACCAGAAGAATCCCTTTGGTTGGAATACGACGCTCGAGCCAAAGCTCAATCAGATCAGTACGGAGCGTTTCTGCAGTCAGAACATCAAGGGCAGAGAATGCCTCGTCCATCAGGAGCAGCGTAGGTTCAACCACCAGTGCACGGGCAAAGCCCACACGTTGCCGCATGCCGCCGGAAAGCTCCTTTGGGTAGGCCGATTCAAAACCGTCAAGGCCAATGAGGTCAATTGCAGCAAGTGCCCGCCGTCTCTTGTCTTCCTGAGGCACCCCCATGGCATCAAGTCCCAGTTCGACATTTTCAAGAACAGTAAACCAGGGAAAAAGGGCAAATGTCTGAAACACCATGGCCAGTCCTTTCACCGGACCTGTAACCGGTTTACCGCAGTACAACACGTCTCCTTTTCCTGGTCGGGCAAGGCCTGATATGATACGGAGCAGTGTGGACTTGCCGGAACCTGAACGTCCAAGAAGCGCAACAATTTCTCCCTCTCTGATGGTTAGGCTTACTCCTTCAAGAACGAGGTGCTCTTCTCCTCCGGACTTCTTAAAGGATTTGCTGATATTCTTCAGATTCAGCAGTTCATTTTCCGGATGTAAGATGTTCATAGTAGTGTAAGTTTAATCCAGACGAAAACGGGTCTGAGAGATGGTATAAAGTCGTCTCCAGAAGAAACGGTTGAAAATGACAACGTACAGACTCATTACAGCGACTCCAAGGACAATATGGGGATAGTCTCCTTTATCAGTCCAATGGGCAATGTAGGAACCGAGTCCGGTAGCGGTAATTGTTGTGCTGCCCCAACTGACAACCTCAGCAACAATACTGGCATTCCAGGTACCTCCCGAAGCAGTAATGAGGCCTGTTAACAGTGGCGGGACGATTCCTGGAAGCAACAGGTGCTTCCATAGACGCCATCCTGAAAGGCCAAAGTTCTGGGCTGCTTCGCGTAAGTCTGTCGGAATGGCTGATGCACCGGCAATCACGTTGAAAAGAATGTACCACTGGGTACCAAGGATCATAAGCGGTGCAGTCCATATTTCCGGTGAAAGATGGTATCGAAGCAGAATAAAAACAGCAATCGGGAAGAACAGGTTTGCCGGAAAAGCAGCCAGAAACTGGGCCAGAGGCTGAACCCTGTTGGCCAGACGAGGATTGAGACCAATAATAACCCCAATCGGCACCCAAATCACACTGGCAAGAATCAGTAAAACAAAAACGCGGGCAAATGTTATCAGCCCCAGCATGAAAACACCAAATATTTCGCTATGATTGACCCCGCTCGTGATGAAACTTATCAGCATCCAGGCACCAAAAGCCATTCCACTGATTAAAATCCCATACCATGTCACTCCTTGCAATCTCATAACCAGTGAGGAGGATTCTTTGAATTTGAGTGTGTGACGGGGCAGTTTCGGAAGCCGTTCGATGAAAACAGTCCACTGCTTCCCCATTTTCCGGGTTAAGCTACGAAGGAGATGGGCTCGCTGAAACAAGGTTAAAATCCATGATTCTGCCGAATCCTGACTTTCAGTCAATTCAAACTTGAACTTCTCAGCCCATGCTACCAGTGGACGAAAGAGTAATTGATCGTAAACGAGAATGACAATCAGCATGGTGAGAAGTGCATAGCCAATTGCAGGAAGGTTCTTACTCTGAATAGCCTGAGCTACATAGGATCCAATTCCGGGAAGCGTCACGGATGTCTTCCCGACAGTAATAGCTTCAGACGCCACAACGAAAAACCAGCCGCCTGACACAGACATCATCGTATTCCATATCAGGTTCGGTGTAGCAAAGGGAGCTTCAAGTTTCCAGAACTTCTGCCAGGAGGAAAGGCCAAAAAGGTCCGAGGCTTCCTGAAGTTCCTTAGGTACAGTTTTCAGTGACTGATAAAAACTGAAAGCCATATTCCATGCCTGGGATGTAAAAATGGCAAAAATGGAGGCCATTTCAACACCGAGCAGGTTGCCGGGAAACATGGCAATGAACCCTGTGACAGTAATGGAAAGAAAGCCAAGAATCGGTACCGATTGGAGGATGTCGAGAAAAGGGACGAGAATGCTTTCTGCCCGACGACTTTTGGCAGCAATTGTCGCATAGATGAAGGTGAACGCAAAAGAGATTATAAGTGCTGAAACCATCCGGAGTACCGTGCGCAGAGCATACAGGGGAAGATGCACTGGATCAAGTGAAAGAGGGATCTGCTCTCCGAACGTATATGGAACTGACATCAGACGACTCCCCCATGCCAGAAGGGTAACGAGTCCCATGACAATGATAAATGCTACAATGTCCCAGATATAGGACTTTTTTTTGATGTTCTTTTCTAACCAGGTCATGGCCGTAATCCTTTGTCAAGCGACTTTTTTTCTTTTACGGAGGCATAATAATTGTTCGGATAAATGTATATGGGTATATCAGGGTGATTGTTTTCTTCAGCCATCGAGGGTTGTGTCAGCGGATCACTTGAAGAAAAAGGTCAGGTTAACGGCTTTATAGCAGCTAAGCTCCCTGAATATAGATAAATAAGTTATGAAGAAATATTAAGGGACTGTTAAAAGAAGAGAAAAAATTTCTATGATCTGAGACTCTGATCCTGTAAAATATCGACGGAATATATCCTGAACTTGTAATAACTCAAAATTTTGAACTGGATATGATATACTCCATGTCAAAAGGGAAATGGAAACAGATTTTCTTTATCTGAATCAATTGGAAGTTTAATGTAATAATCGCTTTTTATCACTTAAGCAATGGCTGCAGTGATAATGGTTTAATGCTCAATTTGAACCATCTTTTTTTCCTCATTTTTTGCCGCTTCATTGAAGCATTTCTCGGCATATGAATTTTGTTCAATTTTTCTGGAGCCGCTTAAAAGAGCACCCTTTGGCCAGGATTGGACCGGGGCTTATCACAGGGGTCGCTGACGATGATCCAAGCGGTATAGCGACCTACTCTCAGGCAGGTGCCCAATTCGGTCTGAACATGCTCTGGACGATGCCGCTCGCATTTCCTTTAATGGCGGCAATTCAATCCATGTGCGCGCAAATCGGAAGGGTTACCGGAAAAGGGCTTGCTGCCAACATCAAAACCACATTTCCTCCAATTGTTCTTCAGGGTGTAGTGCTGCTCCTGCTGATCGCAAATACCCTCAATATTGCAGCTGATGTCGCTGCCATGGGGGAAGTGGCGGAGCTAATTACCGGGTTCAATCGTCATATCATGACGGCAGTTTTCGTGTTCGGAACGTTATTGCTTCAGGTGTTTGTCCCCTATCATCGCTATGTCAATTTTTTGAAGTGGCTGACTATTTCACTGCTGGCGTATGCAGCGGTACTGTTCACGGTTCATGTGCCCTGGGGTGAGGTTATGCAGCGGACTGTCTGGCCAAAATTCACAGCAAATGCAGATGCCGCAGCAGTAATTGTCGGTGTCTTCGGCACTACCATCAGTCCGTACCTGTTTTTCTGGCAGGCATCAGAAGAAGTCGAGGATATGCGATCAAAACCCGGTGCAGTTTCGCTCGTCTCCAATGCAAGCATGGCTGGTGAAGAACTTCGTCGTATCCGGTGGGATACCTGGAGCGGCATGCTCTACTCGAATATAACGGCATATTTCATCATTCTCGCAACCGCAGTTACCCTCAACGTGTCAGGGATAACAGATATCAATACCGCCGGTCAGGCAGCAAATGCTCTAAGACCTCTTGCAGGAGACTTCGCATTTCTACTGTTTGCCATAGGGATTCTCGGCGTTGGTCTGATAGGGGTGCCGGTATTGGCCGGTTCAGGTGCCTATGCACTTTCGGAGGCTATAGGCTGGAATTCAGGCCTCGAAAACAAGGCTAAAGATGCCCAGGGTTTTTACACTATTATAACCGTCAGCGTCTTGCTCGGGCTTGTTATCCAGTATACACCGATCAGTCCGATGAAGGCATTATTCTGGAGTGCTGTCATCAACGGCGTCATCGCTGTCCCGCTCATGGCGGTGATCATTCTGCTGGTTTCGAAAAAATCCGTAATGGGCAATTTCACAGCAAGTCGTCCGATCATCATTCTTGGCTGGATAGCGGTTGCGGTCATGGGTGCGGCTGCAATTGGAATGTTCATGCCGACTTAGGCAACCCGGGATTTGACATCCCTGATACAGCTTTTTTTAAAAATCAAGAAGTTGCAATTTGTATTTTGGACTTCTTCCGGTATTTCTTTTTGTCGTCGGATATTATCGAAGAGGCACGGCTATATCATAACTACAATCGGGAAATCTGTTTTCCTGGGCAACTAAATCAGAATTCATGATGAAAAAAAATCCGGCTTTTCTGTGTGCCGCCATAACTGCAGGTTTACTCGCCGTTCCTGCATACGCAGCTGAGTCTCCTTCCTGTTATATCAGTGGAAATATCGGTGAGTGCTGGTGCTATGATAATGACATCATACCTCGGGACAAAGCAGGAACCCTGTCAACTACTGGTGGTCTAACCCTGATGGGAGCTGTCGGCATTAAGTTCAGCGGCACCTGCAGGCTTGAGGCTGAACTCGGTTATCAGCGAAATAATGCTAACCATATTACTTTCAACACAGAAGTTTATCGTATATCGGGGCTTCTTTCAGAGACTTCAATTCTGGCAAATGGTTACTATGATTTTAATAGACGTACCATCAACCCTTATCTTACTGCCGGTTTAGGGTGGGCAAGTTTTGATGTGAATGGCTTGAATGGCAGGCATGGTTTAAATGGCTTGAACGAAATTCATTCAGCGTTTGCTTATCAGTTTGGAGCAGGTGTATCCATTCCAGTAACTAAACGTCTCGATATTGATGCTCGCTATCGTTATGCCAGAAGCAGTACGATGAGTCTCGACAATAATTACACAACTTTTCAACTCGCCAGCAACAGCGTTTTAGCTGGTTTGAGAGTCTGGTTCTAAATTTAAATGACAATTCTATTACAAAAGGAGGTTTATTACCTCCTTTTTTGATTTAAAAGTCATTTTCTGTAAAGCGTGACGTAATAATTATGAACGCGATAATAAGTAACCGAGTTTTTGCACATGTTAACAATAGACCGTTTACAATTCATGGCACCCGCCTGCGGTATGCCGGAAAGCCATCCTGCTCGAATAATCTGCACAACAAACCTATACTATCGTCAATACACTTCAAAAATTATTCTCAATAAACCACAAGCTTTTCAAAAAAAGGCCGTCAAAAACAACAATGAATCAATCCGGAATTGAACAGATTCATGTTTGTTTATGGAAAGTAAGAACTTTTATAACCAATAATTAACCTGAGAAAAACGATGAAAAAGATAATGATGATGGCGTTGACTGTCACAATGCTTGGAATTGGAAGCGTTGCTTCTGCTTCAACAGATTACAGCCACTATTCAGATACCGAACTGGGCGGACTTCGTGCAAAAATACAGAAGGCTCCCCTTGAAGAGCAAATATCCTATCGGCACGAATGGCATAAAAGACTGGCCGAACTCGGACCGGATAAAGGTCAGCGCTCCTGGGGCTCGCCAGAAGGAGAAAGATGCCACAGGAGAGGGAACAGATTACAGGAAAAACTTGGATTAAACGACAGCCAAAGGATTAAACTCAAGGAAATCCGTGAGAAACAATTCAGTTTTGTTGTTGCAGAAAGAAAAGAGCTTCTATCATTAAACCGCGAGCTTCACGCTGAGTCCTTCAAGGAAAGTCCTGACAAAAATAAAATTGATGAGCTTTCAGATAAAATCGGCAAAAAACATGCATCGCTTGCCCGCCTGAAAAGCCGTCACCTATCAGAACTTGCATCTCTACTGACACCTGCACAACGCAATAAAATACAGACACTAAGAGATGCACGAGAACTACGAGGGCATTATGGCAGGAATTTTCAATAATTAAACCCGTTACCAAGGATCAAAAGCAGGCCGGACAGCAATGACAGCCTGCTTTTTTTTATAACCAGTTTTAAAAAACTGAAAGCGGAATACCCGTTCATGATAAGTATGAAAAGAGAACTCAAAACACTGTACCGATCATACTTACAGCAATTGCCTGTAAAAAGTGCGCCAGCATACGCGAAGAAGCAACGCTTTCAAATTTCAATTCAATCCGTCTATACTGATCAATGATAACATGTCAATTCAATGACTCCTATTTCCCTGTTTTGGATGGAGTAGGCATGACTGCTCACAATTATGCTCTGTGGCTGGATACGTTCAGTGCAAATTCCTATTTAATAGCCCCAAAAGTAAACAACCATCTCAGCGAAGAAAATTATAACGTTTTACTGTACAATTCAATAATGTTGCCTGGCATGCATCCATACCGAATCGGTCTTCCTGGGATTGATGTGCGGTTTAAACGTAAAATGAATTCTCTGAATTTTGAGATTCTTCATGCACATTGCCCATTTGTGTCGGGAAAAATAGCATTGAATCTCTCCAAAAAGCTGGATATTCCTCTGGTTGCTACCTTTCACAGCAAGTACAGGGAAGATTTCAAAAAAATGGTGAATTCCACGTTTTTTGTGGAATCAATGGTAAAATATATTGTCGATTATTACAATGCTGTAAACTACGTCTGGGTTCCAAATGAAGCCACAGGAAAAACGTTGAAGGAATACGGCTATTGTGGTGACTATACTGTAGTCCCGAACGGAACTGATATGGAAATCCCCGATGAAACAATTTATCAGCAATACAGAGCCGGCGGGTTTGAATTTCTTGGGTGCGGGCCTAATGATCTTATTCTTCTTTTTGTAGGACAACACCGTTGGGAAAAAAATGTGCGCATGATCATTGATTCATTACGAATCCTGAAAAACGAAAAGGTCACGTTCACAATGGTATTCGTTGGCGAAGGATATGCTTATAATGAAATGCAGCGGCTTGTTAGACAGATGATGCTGCATGATCATGTAATTTTCACCGGATTGATCTCTGATAGAGAACAACTGAAAGAGCTTTATGCATGTTCTGACCTGTTTGTCTTTCCTTCTCTTTATGACAACGCACCACTCGTCATGATGGAGGCTGCTGCCTTTCAGGTACCATCGATTGTTGTGAGAGAATCATCGGCTTCGGAATGTATCCAGGATCAAATCAATGGATTTATGATTGACAATAACCATGAATCTCTTGCTGCTACCATCAAAGATCTTTCCCGTCATCCTGAAAAAATAAAAAGAGCAGGTGAACATGCAGCCACATCAATCTACAGAAGCTGGAAAGATGTTGTTGCAAAGGTTCATGCGAACTATGCACTCATTATTGAGAAGCATAGATGCACAAACAAAATGCATATTCACAACAATATTACTGTTCCATGATGATTTTTCGATATGATTTTTCGATATGATTAAAAAAAAGTACATTTTTGACAACGATAAGTCTGTAAAGCTGACCCAGATGTACCTGTTATAGAAAAGTATTTCATTATTGTTTTTTTTACCGCATCCAATACACCAGAATAACCTGAAATTTCCCATTATATTCAAGACATTCATTATCACTATGCCATTTTTCAGACATACCGTTTCTGGCATCATCATCGTTTTATGTGCTTTGTTTTTCACCCCTCTGCATCTGACTGCTGCGGAGCCTGGTGATTATATTGCTATCCGCAAGGAAGGATCGGGAAAGCTCGCACTGGTACTCAACAAGCCTGATGGTGCTGGAAAAAAAGAGGGTGACTGGGCTCAGAGTCTCAATACCATTATACGCGATGGTCTTGATTTTACCAGAATTTTCACACTGATCTCTCCGCCACTCAATGTGAAGGATTTCAGTGACAAGAAGAGTGTGATGATTAATTTCGGCGCTCTTAATTCTGTAGGCGGAGAAGTGTATGCCGGCGGAACAGTTTCACATAAAGCCGGCTATATCAATTTTGATGCAGAGGTTTATGAGATAGCGAGCGCAAAGACTCTTTTAAAAAAAACCTATACAGGCAAAGAAGATCAGCTTCGTTCGATCGGGCATGCATTCTGTGAAGATCTTATTGAGCTTCTTACCGGCAAAAAGTCGGTTTTCGGCAGCAAGATTGTCTACGTTTCAAATAAATCCGGATTTAAGGAGATCTATGAGTGCGACTTTGATGGGCACGGCGTTGAACAACTGACCAATTCCCGATCCATATCCCTGACACCTGCGCTTTCACCGGATGGCAGGTACCTTGCCTATACCGACTTTACATCCGGCAGGCCGGCTCTGTATATCAAAAACCTTGCTGAGAAAAAAACATCAGCAGCAAGTAAAAGTGGTGTCAGCATTGCTCCCGGCTGGAGGAATAACAACGAGGTAGCGACAACTCTCTCCTTCGAGGGTGATCAGAAAATCTATCTTCTGAAGCCAGATGGCTCACTTTCCCGAAAGGTTACATCCAACAGGGGGATAGATCTTTCCCCTTCATTTTCTCCAGATGGAAGTAAAATGGCATTCGTTTCATCGAGAAATGGCCAACCTCAAATCTTTATTCAGGATCTGCAGGGTGGAGAGGTTCATCGACTTACCTTCAATGGGAACTATAATACTCAACCATCATGGTCACCTTCAGGACATAAAATTGCCTACTCAACAATGGAAAACAGAGGCGAAATCAATTTATTTGTCATAAATGCTGATGGATCCGGGTTATTGCAGTTGACAAGAAGTTCTGGAGAAAACGAACATCCGTCTTGGTCTCCAGATGGAGAGATGATTGTATTTTCATCCAGTCGCCAGGGAAAGAAAAAATTGTTTGTCATGAGTTCTACAGGAGAAAATCAGAGACGTTTATTGCAGAGTGAAGGTGAAGAGATTCAGCCATCATGGTCTTTGTTCAGAAAGTAGTATATTATTACAGTTCATATTGAAATGTAACTGAAGAGGGAGTTGCTATGTTTGGAGAAATGGATTTAGTACTTATAGGCGGTGTGGTTTTACTGCTTTTTGGTCCATCAAAACTGCCTGAGCTGATGAAGGGTATGGGAAAAGGTATAAGGGAGTTTAAAAAAGCACAGAGTGATATTGAAGCAGAAATCAATAAGATTGTTCATACTCCTGCGGCATTAGATAAACCTGTTAACAGTCCAGCATCTTTACATGAACCGGAAGTCTCCGGTATTAACAAGTCGTAACCATTCAGTAACCAGACAAAAAATCGCATTCTTTTTGTTGCAGCGTTGACCGTAAGGATATTTGCTCAGGCATTGAACCGGAATGTTCGCAATGACTGTTCCGGTTCAATGTTTTTCTGATCGTTTCAAATGCCAATCTGTAGACCAAGCAGGACGCTGTTGCTGGATAATCTGTTGTTTTCAAAGAGGGTATCGACGGTCACATTTGTTGAAAAGTAACGATAGCGGGCATCAAGCCTTACATTGCTGCTGAGCGGGATGGTAAAACCGACGCCGACCTGGTATGCAAACGCAGCTTCATTGATTGAGGGCAGGTCAGGCAGTCCGCCACGCAAGGCAAGGCCGCCGGTATTGACGTCAGCTACGCCTACACCAGCAGTTACATAAGGCTGGGCAGCACCGAAAACAGGAATATCATAGTAGCCGTTGGCGAGAAAAGAGACTACGGAGATATTCCTGTTTACATTTATCCCGTAATAATTATTATTGCTGTTCGTCTGATAACCAACTTCTCCCTCAATTCTACAGTTGTTTCTGAAGCCATAGCCGACGGCACCAAGCAAAGTAATGCCTGAATTATAATTATAGTAGTTGCCGAAATCACCATTACTCATTTCTACTCCGCCAATATTGGCACTGACGTATGCTCCTGTGGTTGATGAAGCTGGTGCTATCCACCTGCCACGACGAGTATAGACAACTGAAGACGAAGGAGAAGGTGACCATAGGCCATTGCCAGTTTCTATAGCTGATTCCGGTATGGCCTTTCTGGTATCCCCTCCATCTTCAGCGAAAGCCGGTGCCGCCCATATACCAATTCCTGCGACTAATAATGTGATCACTGTCTTTTTCATTGTTTTCATGTTTATTCGTTAAAATCAGGAACTTTCTCATATCCATTTGACAACAATATCCCATAACACATCATTCAGTTATCTTGTTTGATTGTTATCTGTTGAACGACTGTCATGATGTGCATCGTTAAGATTGTTGCTGCTATTCATATCAGTATGATGCCCCCTGTTATCCTGATTACCATCAGGATGCGACTCAAGATCGCGGGCTTTCCTGATATCATCAATGTTATGTTTTCTTATGATATCAGGGACATTGTCTTCCTCGATAATAACCCATGGCCCGCGGCAAGCAGGAGAAGAATACCAGAGCTTATTATTATATATATAATAGAAGTTATCATAGTAGATCATGTCATAAGGAGTTCCAACGGAAACTGAAAACCCGTAGCCCGGCAGAACAATAAAACCCGGTCGTGCATCAATAACAAGATATCCTCCATTCCATGCCCAATATGGGCCTCCCCATACCCAATAAGGACTTCCCCATGCCCAATACGAGCCTCTCCACCCCCAATGCGGGCCACCTCCCCATCCACGTGAACGCATTCTGCCTTCCGCATGAGCACCAGCAGGATCTGCAGCAAGAAGTACTGCCGCAATTCCTGCAACTATACAAATATTTTTTTTCACAGGTGTTCTCCCTTTAACATATTGGTTAAACAATATCAAGATTCTCCTATTAAGATAATGTCGCCAGCCTGTATCCCTTCCCTGCCGTTTTTATTGATAGCTTGTTACTATTTTACGACATCGCAACCCATTTACTTGATTTGACGATCTTATTTTTTATTTCCAGCGCATAAATTTCATTTTTGAAAATGAAAATAAAATACAGTATAGAAACCACAAGTTTTCCAAAAAAATGTCGTCCAATAATACGGGAACATATATGAATGGAAAACAATGATAATGGTGGTGGCAACTGGATTCCTGAAAGATCAACACTCGGACAAGTCTGTGATGTGGTCGGCAAGTGGCTTGAAGGGCATCCTGAAGAATGGAATAAA
>Ga0364912_1026_pt1 | contig 56696 bp, 48 predicted proteins | sample SorcelJu500001C6_3_FD_206963 | JGI IMG/M metagenome (GOLD analysis project Ga0364912, IMG submission 206963) | Enriched cells from Trout Bog Lake Hypolimnion, Wisconsin, USA - BchlTB.June25.5000.01.C6 | ecosystem: Environmental > Aquatic > Freshwater > Lake > Hypolimnion/Profundal zone | place... | reverse complement strand
TTTTGTGGGAACAGAGTCGCGACTTCTGACCCTGTTTGAACTGTTGCGTCAGATGAGCATGGGTAGCCAGGCTGATCCTGAAGTGCGGATTGCGGAGCTGCAAAAGCGCCGTGACGACATTAATGCAGAAATTGCCCGCATCCTTGCCGGTGAGATATCGCTGCTCGATGATACAGCCCTGAAGGATCGGTTTCAGCAGTTTCTGCAACTGGCTCGTGAATTGTTAACTGATTTTCGCGAGGTGGAGCATAACTTTCGCACACTTGATCGCCGCGTGCGTGAGCGCATTGCCCTCTGGGAGGGAGCCAAGGGAGCGCTGCTTGAAGAGATCATGGGCGAACGTGATGCCATTGCCGATTCGGATCAGGGGAAAAGTTTCCGGGCATTCTGGGATTTTCTCATGTCGCAGTCACGCCAGGAGGAGTTGAGCCTGCTCCTTGAAGAGGTGCTGGCTTTGCCGCCGATTGTCTCGATGCGTCCCGATACCCGTCTGCGACGTGTTCACTACGACTGGCTTGAGGCGGGGGAACACACCCAGCGCACGGTAGCCCGACTTTCAGAACAGTTGCGCAGGTTTCTGGATGACAAGGCGTGGCTTGAAAATCGGCGCATCATGGATATTCTGCACGAGGTTGAAACTCATGCCCTTGATTTGCGCAACGATTTCCCTACAGGCGGCTTCATGCCTCTCGACAGCTCCACAGCGGTCATTGAGCTGCCTCTTGAAAGAGCGCTCTATCGCCCCCCATTCAAGCCATTGATTGCCGGCATTGCCCTGGATGAGGGTGATGCGGAGATCGATACCGCAGTGCTTTATGCCCAGGTGGTGGTTGACCGGGCCGAACTGTTGCGCAATATCCGCCAGGAACTGCAGATGCGCAGCCAGATCACCATCGGGGAGGTTATTGTGCTTCATCCCCTGCGTAACGGCCTTGCCGAACTGGTTGCTTATCTGCAGCTTGCCGGGGATTGGCCCAAAACGGCGGTGGACGAAGGAGTGCAGGAAGAGGTAAGGTGGGAAAGCGCAACGGGTATATCCCGGCTGGCAACCTTGCCGCGTATTATTTTATTAAGAAACAGATGATGAACCATACAGAGATAGAAACTTCCCGTCCGATGTATCCGATACAGGAGCTCTCTTCCGTTGTGATTCCCCTTTTGAAAGGGGTGATCTACCAGGAGGAGAACCCGGCGTTATGGACCGCTTTGCTCAACCTGCTGGCAAGCGTTCGGGATTACGTTGCGGTGCTTGGCCTGGAATTGATTATTGATGAGGCAGAAGGGTACGCTTTTTTGCGATCTCACTCTGAAATCGGCGCAGAGGGCACGAACACTACTCCCCGACTGATAGCAAGAAGGCAACTCAGTTACCCGGTCAGCCTGCTGCTGGCACTGCTGCGCAAAAAACTTGCCGAATTTGATGCCGGTGCAGGTGACACACGCCTGATTCTTTCGCGGGATGAGGTGGTCGAACTGATCCGGATTTTTCTCCCCGCAGCCAGCAATGAGGTCAAGTTGATCGACCAGGTCGATGCCACACTGAATAAAATCGCTGATCTTGGCTTTATCCGCCGTTTGCGGGGAGAACGGCAGATGATTGAGGTGCGCCGGATTATCAAGGCCTTTATCGACGCCCAGTGGCTGGCCGATTTTGATCAACGCCTCAACGAATACCTGCAGCGACCTGCACAACCGATGGAGGGGAATGATGAGTGAGGCACTTGAACTTGGATTTATTGGTGATGACAGCCTGGCTGGCTTTCGACTGCAGCGTCTTGAGGTGTTCAACTGGGGCACCTTTGATGGACGAGTCTGGACGTTACGACTGGGCGGAAAAAATGGACTCCTCACGGGGGATATCGGTTCCGGAAAATCAACGCTGGTCGATGCCGTAACTACCTTGCTGGTGCCAAGCCAGCGCATTGCCTACAACAAGGCGGCTGGAGCAGATAACCGTGAACGCACCCTGCGCTCTTACGTGCTCGGTTATTTCAAGTCGGAACGCCAGGAAACTCTTGGAGGTGGAGCCAAACCAGTCGCCCTGCGTGAACCCAACAGTTATTCAGTCATTCTCGGTGTCTTTCATAACGAAGGATACGACAAGACCGTAACCCTGGCACAAATTTTCTGGATGAAGGATGCCACACAGCCAGCCCGTCTTTATGCCGTCTGTGAGCGCGACCTCTCCATCGCCACCGATTTTTCAGCATTTGGTACCGAAATAGCGACACTGCGCCGGCGTCTGCGCGGGTCTGGAATCGACCTGTTTGAAAGCTTTCCACCTTACGGCGCCTGGTTCCGTCGGCGCTTCGGCATTGACAATGAGCAGGCACTTGATCTCTTCCATCAAACTGTATCGCTCAAGTCAGTGGGAAACCTGACTGATTTCGTACGCAGCCACATGCTCGAACCGTTCAATGTTGAGCCGCGCATTGACGCCCTTATCCAGCATTTCGAGGATCTCAACCGCGCACACGAAGCTGTCCTCAAAGCGAAGCGACAAATAGAGATGCTGGGGCCTCTGGTGGCTGATTGCGACAATCACCAAACCCTGGCGCGAACAGCGGAAGCATTGCGGGCTTCGCGCGATACCCTGCGCCCCTGGTTTGCCTCCCTCAAGCTTGCATTGCTGGAAAAACGCCAAACCTCGCTTGATGAAGAGTTGAGCCGTCACCATATCGCCATCGAACAACTTGAAGGTGACCGCCGCACCCAGCAAGGGCGTGATCGTGAGCTGCGCCGAACCATCGCCGAAAACGGCGGTGACCGGATTGAGAGTATCGCCGCTGAGATTCGACAGAAACAGGACGATCTTAAACGGCGCAATCAGAAAGCAACCCGATATGGAGAACTTGCACGCCAGCTTGGGGAGCTTCCTGCAACGAATGCTGAGGAGTTTCATCTTCAACGTACCGGGCATTCAGCCATACATGAGGCAACGGCTGAAACTGAAGCCCGTGTTCAAAACGATCTCAATGAGACGGGTGTACTCTTTGCCCAGGGGCGTCATGAGCATGAGCAACTGACCACGGAGATCAAGGGGTTGAAAGCCCGCATGAGCAATATCGACGAAAAACAGGTTGCCATGCGGCGCTCGCTCTGTAAGGCGCTGAATATTGCTGAAGATGAGATGCCGTTTGCAGGCGAGTTGCTCCAGGTTCGTGAGGAGGATGCGGTATGGGAAGGCGCCATTGAACGAGTGCTCCGCAACTTCGGCCTCTCGCTGCTGGTACCGGACAATCACTATCAGAAGGTGGCGGAATGGGTGGAGCGAACCAATTTGAAAGGTCGTCTGGTCTATTTTCGGGTACGCCAGCACTCTCGCAGCGAACAGTTGCCGGAGCAACCGGCTTCGCTGGCCCGCAAGCTCGCCATTAAAGCCGATTCCCCTTATTTCGAGTGGATGGAACGGGAAATCGCCTGGCGTTTCGATCTTGTTTGCTGCATGAACCAGGAGGAGTTCCGGAGGGAGAAAAAAGCCATAACCCTGGGCGGGCAAATCAAGTCACCGGGTGAACGCCACGAAAAGGATGACCGCCACCGGCTTGACGACCGCAGCCGCTACGTACTCGGATGGAGCAATGCTGCCAAAATCGCAGCGCTTGAAGTGAATGCCCAGCGACAGAAACAAGAGCTTGCCGAACTCGCAGGTCGTATCAGTACGTTGCAGCAAGAGCAGACAACGCTCAAGGAGCGCCTGACAATCCTCTCCAAACTTGATGAGTATCCGGATTTCCGCGATCTCGACTGGCAGCCGGTAGCATTTGCGATCGCCAGGCTGGAAACAGAAAAGCGTGACCTTGAGGCGACCTCGAATATTCTGCAAACCCTCGTAGCACAGCTTGCCGCATTGGAAAAGGAACTGCAGGAAACGGAGCGGCAACTTGACGATCGGAAGGATAAACGATCGAAAATCGAGCAGAAAATCAGCCTCATCAGGGAGTTGCAGCAACAGACACGTACACTGCTGGATGAAGCAGGGCCAGAAGCGGCCGGGCGTTTTGCCATGCTTGAAGCCATGCGCACTCAGGCTCTCGGCGATCAGACGCTGACGGTTGAGTCCTGTGACAATAACGAGCGGAAGATGCGTGACTGGCTGCAGACAAAGATCGACGTCGAGGACAGGAAGCTCTCCCGACTGAGTGAAAAGATTATCAGGGCAATGACCGAATACAAGGAGGAGTGGAAACTTGAAACTCGTGAGGTGGATGTCAACATTGCCGCAGGATTTGAATATCGTTCGATGTTTGAACAACTCCGTGCCGATGATCTGCCACGCTTTGAGGGACGGTTCAAGGATCTCCTCAACGAAAATACCATCCGTGAGGTTGCCAATTTTCAGTCACAACTGGCCCGCGAGCGCGAGACGATAAAGGAGCGCATTACCCGACTCAATGAATCACTCATTCAAATAGACTTCAATCCCGGTCGATACATCACCCTCGAAGCCCAAATGAACCTCGATGCCGACATCCGTGAATTTCAGGCGGAGCTTCGCGCCTGCACCGAAGGGAGTCTGACCGGCTCGGATGACGCGCAATATTCCGAAGCAAAATTTCTGCAGGTACGACGGATCATCGATCGATTCCGTGGCCGTGATGAGCACGCTGACCTCGATCGGCGTTGGAGTGCCAAAGTCACCGATGTGCGCAACTGGTTCGTGTTTGCTGCAAGTGAAAGGTGGCGCGAAGACGACACCGAACATGAACATTACGCCGATTCGGGGGGCAAATCGGGAGGGCAGAAGGAGAAGCTTGCCTATACCGTGCTTGCCGCCAGCCTTGCCTATCAATTCGGTCTGGAATGGGGCGCGGTTCGATCGCGCTCCTTCCGCTTCGTTGTCATCGACGAGGCCTTTGGTCGCGGTTCCGATGAGTCGGCCCAGTACGGCCTGCAACTCTTCGCCCAGCTCAACCTGCAACTGCTGATTGTTACGCCGTTACAGAAAATCCACATCATCGAGCCGTTTGTTTCCAGTGTCGGTTTTGTGCACAATCAGGAGGGCCGCTGCTCGGTGTTGCGCAACCTCACCATCGAAGAGTATTACGCTGAAAAAGAGAAGGCACTCGTATGAGCTGGACAACTCCTGCCGATCTCAAGGCACAGTTACAGAAACTCTGGGATCGTGGCATCCTGCTTTCATCTTTGATTAGCGGTGAAGAGATTTTTCCCAGACGTTTGACGCTGAAAGGGCCTGACTCAAGGGAATTGAGCGACTCTTTTACCGATGTCCGTGACTGGATTGCCCGACTGTCAGGCGTCGCAAAACAGTACCGGATTGTATGGCGCAGCATCAATCATCGCATTCTGGGAAACAATGACTTTCCGGCGGATATCTGGATCGATTCACTCGATGATGCTCTCGGGTTGATTGGCAAGCGGCGGGGAGCCGAACAGTTTGCATCAATGGTTGCACTCACCCGCGACCACCAACCCGAACTGCTCTCATGGCTGGCAAAACGACCCCTGCGCGCACTCGAACTGGCCGAAGAGTGGCCACGCCTGCTGGAAATCGTCTACTGGCTGCGGATGCATCCCCGACCAGGCATCTATCTGCGACAGATTGACTTGCCCGGAGTACACAGCAAGTTTATCGAAGGTCAACGAGGTGTGCTGGGTGAGCTGTTCGATCTCGTCCTTCCATCGGAGGAGATCGATGTAACTGCCACAGGAGCCGGAGGATTCTGCCGTCGTTATGGCTTTCGGGACAAACCCCTGCGGGTGCGCTTCCGAATCCTTGACCCGAAACTGGCGCTACTGCAGACAGAGACTGACCAGGATATCACGGTTTCACAGGCAACCTTTGCCCGACTGGAGATTCCAGTTGACAAGGTGTTTATCACCGAGAATGAAATCAACTTTCTGGCTTTCCCCCAGGTTCCTCAGGGAATTGTGATTTTCGGGGCTGGCTATGGTTTTGAGAACTTCGGGGCAGTAGAGTGGCTGCGTGACCGGAAGATCCATTACTGGGGAGACATCGACACCCATGGTTTCGCTATCCTGAACCAGTTGCGGGGATTCTTTCCCCATACTGCTTCCCTTCTGATGGACCGTCCTACGCTAATGGAGCATCGAACGCTTTGGGGCTTTGAACCATCTCCCGAAACCGGCATCCTCACGCGTTTGACCGATGAGGAGAGTGCGCTCTACGATCAGCTGCGCAGCAATGAGCTGGGTGGTCAAATCCGGCTGGAGCAGGAGAAGATTGGGTTTGAGTGGCTGGTTGAGGCTTTGGGAAAGGTTTGAGCGGAGTGGTACTGTTTCCTCGGAATACTCAATAAAACTACTCTTCAAAGTATAAAAAACAATTTAGGGCCATCAAAACAGATCATCTCAAAACAAACGACAACGACATCACTCCCGAACCTGCACCGTCATCTTATCCTTCAGCTCATTGACAGAGTGCAGCACAACCCGCTGGACTTGCCAAATTTTATCATTTTGTTTAAACTTGTCCATGATTAATATTTCATGGTTTTCGGATACGAGGCCACCTGTAATTGCGCTTTAATGAATATTAAATGGGAAACACTCTCATGAATAGTCCAGTAAACATTCTTGCGATTGTCGGCAGCTACCGAAAAGGAGGGATTATCGAAAGGGCTGTCGATGAGATCCTTGCTGCCGCAAGAAAAGAGGGTGCTGTAACCCGGAAAATCTCTCTGCTGGATAAACATCTTGAATTCTGCACCAACTGCCGCAGCTGCACCCAGGTTGCTGGGAAGAACTATGGGGTATGTATCCTTGATGATGATATGGCGGGTCTCCTGCAAGAGATTGAACGGGCTGATGCTCTTGTTCTCGCCTCGCCGATGAATGCCGGAACAGTCACGGCAATAATGAAGAGATTTATTGAACGTCTTGTCTGCACTGCCTACTGGCCTTGGGGTGCTCCTGCGCCAAAAGCCCGTCGCCCCGGAAAATCAAAACGAGCACTTCTCGTGGCCTCTTCCGCTGCACCGGGCTTTCTTGCAAGATTAACGGGAGATGTGACAAAGCGACTTAAATCTGCTGCAACGATGCTTGGTGCTGAAACGGTCGGGACGCTCTTTATCGGGCTTGCTGCACAACAAAAGCATCAGGAGCTGAGCAAAAGAACAATCCATAAGGCGCATAAACTTGGTCACAAACTTGCTGCCGGCAGATCAGCGAAGGCAACCTGATGTTTGTTTTTCTTCTATATTATCACCATGTTGGCCAAGTGCATCAATGATGCCCGTTGTTTTTCTTCCATTACTCATGAATAATGCCCACTATTGCATACAGTATCGGAAACTCGCTCTACCTGAATATTACCAACCGATGTTCAAACAGCTGCTCGTTCTGCATTAAAATCAACAGCAGAACATTTCATGACAACGACCTGTTTCTCAGCACAGAACCATCGTTCGATGAGATCATGGGTGCCATTGATGCATTCAGGGATTTCGAAGAGGTTGTTTTCTGCGGTTATGGTGAATCGTTGATACGGCTTGAAATTGTCAAGCAGGTGGCAGCAGCGGTCAAGCGGAATTATTTCACTCGCGTGCGTATCAATACCGACGGACAGGCGAATCTGGTGCATGGCCGGAACATCATACCTGAGTTGGCAGGAATTGTTGATTGCCTTTCCGTCAGCCTGAATGCAGCTGATGCAGAAACATACATGCGCTTATGTCATAGCCCTTTCGGGGAGGCCGGCTTTACTGCTGTCTGCGACTTCATCCGTCTGGCAGCAGCAGAAATACCGGAAGTCATTGCAAGTGTGGTTCGTGTCCCCTCTCTTGATGTGGATGCATGTAAAGCTTTGGCTCTTTCACTGGGTGCATCGTTCCGGGTACGATCGTATTACCAGGGGTAAGCGGTGTTGACATATTTTCATGGGTAGAATAAGCTTCACGGAATCGGGAGAAGATGAACACTATTCACACTCTTCCTGTTCTTCCATTATGAACAATTCCCCCTAGAATAGTGCACTTGTTCATGGATTGAACTACACCTCACCCTGTCACTGCAAAACCTCCCCTTTTTCTTACAACCCGCCAGCAACTCTTTATGAGCAGCCAGTTGTCATGCCGCAATCTTCGCAGACTTTGCAGGTTCCATTCTGTTTGACTCGCATGGAACCGCAGTTTTCACACTGTTCACCAGTATACCCCTGAACTTTAGCCTGATAGGCCTGGCTTTGGCGGGCTGATGTGTGCGTGGATTGGGCGTGAACGGCCAGTGAGGGCTCTACAACCCTGGTATGATCTGCTGCGCCATTGCTTTTCTGCTTTCCTTCAACATCTCCATCAAGCAGCTCGTCAACCGCTTTGACATGCACAAAATCCTTGCGACCAAGGTAGTCGTATCCGATTGAACGAAAGACATAATCAAGGATGGATGTGGAGTTTTTTATGGCGTTGTGCCCCTGCACCGTTCCAGCAGGTTCAAATCGGGTAAAGGTAAAGCTGTCGACAAGTTCCTCAAGCGGCATACCGTATTGCAGAGCCTTGGAGGCAAGCACGGCAAAGCAGTTCAAAAGGCCTTTGAATGAAGCTCCCTCTTTGTACATATCGATAAAAATCTCACCGAGAGCACCATCTTCATATTCCCCTGTTCTGAGAAAAACCTTGTGGCCGCCTACATAGGCTTCACGGATATAGCCTTTCCTCCGTTTCGGCAGGTATCGGCGTTCTGAACGGTGATAAACCCGCTCGACAATCCTTTCCTGTACCTCTTTAGGGCCCTTGGTTTCGTCAAGGCTCTCTTCCGTTCCAAGCATGATAACTTCGTCGAGATCCTGAAAGCTCGATATATTGAGCGGCTGGGAAAGTTTCGAGCCATCGCGATAGACTGTTACAGCCTTGACCATATGCTGCCAGGCTGAGAGATAGACTTCACCGATTTCAGCGGTCGTAGCGGTTCCTGGCATATTGACTGTTTTGGAAATCGCACCTGAAATAAACGGCTGTACTGCTGACATCATGCGGATGTGTGCCATGTACTTGATATAGCGAACGCCGTTTTTACCGCACTTGCTGGCACAATCGAAGACCGGCAGATGTTCCAGCTTCAGATGAGGCGCCCCCTCGATGGTCATGGTGCCGCAGATATAGTCATTTGCGACTTCAGTATCCTCAAACGTCGCACCAAGGGCCTGAAGCATGTCAAAATCGGGATCGTTAAGCTGCTCGTCTGTAAATCCAAGTGCTGCACAGAAATCATCGCCGAGAATCCATTTGTTGAAAGCAAAGCGAATATCAAAAACAGTTTCAAGCTGAGACTCCACCATTTCAATCTTGTCGTCAGTAAAACCCCGGCTTTTCAGCCATTGGCGATTGATGGAGGGTGATCCGGCAAGTGTTCCATGACCCTTGCAGTAGTGTTCGATATCGTCAATCTGTGCATCGGTGTAGCCGAGCCGTTCCAGGGCTTTATGCACCGACTGGTTGACAATTTTGAAATAACCTCCGCCTGCAAGTTTTTTGAATTTAACAATGGCAAACTCAGGCTCAATGCCGGTTGTATCGCAATCCATAACCAGGCCGATCGTGCCGGTAGGCGCTATCACACTGACCTGTGCATTACGGTATCCGTATTTTTTCCCTTTTTGAAGCGCTTCATCCCAGACCTTTCCTGCCGTTTCAAATAGCTCCTTGGGACAATACTCTGAATCAATGCCACGAGGCTTTACCGAAAGTCCTTCGTACTCCTCTTCAGACATGTTCCGGGCAGCCCTGCGATGGTTGCGGATAACGCGCAGCATATCACTGGAATTTGCACTGTAACCGGCAAATGTGCCGAGATCATGAGCCATCTCCGCCGAAGTCACATAGGCCTGACCGGTCATAACCGCTGATATGGCACCGGCAATTGCAAGCGCCCTGGGTGAATCGTATGGAATACCAAGCACCATCAGAACTGTGCCAAGATTTGCAAATCCGAGACCAAGCGTTCTGAACTCATAGCTCAGACGGGCGATATCCTTTGAAGGGAAATGCGCCATAAGCACTGAAATTTCAAGCACAATTGTCCATAGATGGGATGCATGCTGCAGTTCCCTGACTTTTATTCTGCCGGAAGCCTCGTCGATAAAATGCATCAGGTTCAGGCTGGCCAGATTGCATGCCGTATCGTCAAGAAACATGTATTCCGAACAGGGATTGCTTGCATTGATGCGTCCGCTCCTGGCGCAGGTATGCCATTCGTTGATGGTGGTATCGAACTGCAGACCAGGATCTGCGCATTTCCAGGCACTGAGCAGGATTTTTTCCCACAGGTCGCGCGCTTTGACACTTCGGACATTCTTGCCGGTTGTGCGTTCATGGAACGACCAGAGGTCGTCATTTTCAACAGCCTTCATGAACTCGTTGGTCACCCTGACAGTATTATTGGAGTTCTGACCTCCAACGGTGTGATAGGCTTCCGACTCGTAATTAGAGGTATACTCTTCAAAATCAAGTGAAGTGTATCCCTGTTCGACCAAAGCAAGAACACGAATGATATAACTCATCGGCACTGCCCTGCTGAGCGCATTCTGTATCAGGCGATTAAGCCGGGGGTTTGCCTTGCGGTCAACACCATTGGCAAGAGCCTCTTCAACAATCGCCTGGAGAAAACTGGAACAGATTCTCGAACCGGCAACCAGCGAAGCCACCTTATCCTCTTCCTTCGCTTTCCATTCGATAAATTTCTCCACATCCGGGTGGTCGATATCGACGATCACCATTTTTGCAGCCCGACGTGTTGTGCCGCCGGATTTTATAGCCCCCGCCGCTGAATCGAAAATCTTCAGAAAACTCATCAGACCTGAAGAACTGCCTCCGCCACTCAACTTTTCCCCACCCGCACGAAGGTTCGAGTAGTTCGTGCCCGAACCGCTGCCGAACTTAAATACCCTGGCCTCGCGGATTGCCAGATCAAAAATACCGCCTTCGTTGACAAGGTCGTCACTGACAGACTGGATAAAACAGGCGTGGGCCTGAGGCCGGCCATAAGCATCTTCCGACTCTTTGACCTCCCCGCTTTTCGGATCAACATAAAAATGCCCCTGGGCAGGCCCGGTAGTACCATAGGCAAAATTCAGCCCTGTATTAAACCATTGCGGAGAGTTGGGAGCACCCATCTGCTTGAGAATCATGAACGCCACCTCGTCGTAAAATGCCTCGGCATCATCCGGAGTATCGAAATATTTGTTTTTTTCGCCCCAATCTTTCCAGCAGCCAGCCATACGATGGACAACCTCTTTAATTGAGTGTTCGCTGCCGGTCACCGGATTGCCCTCGCTATCGGTAACAACATTGCCGTTTTCGTCGCGCTGTGGAATCCCTGTTTTCCGGAAATACTTCTGGGCAAGAATATCGGCAGCAACCTGCGACCACTGTTTCGGCACTTCGATATCGGTCATTTCAAAGACCTTCGAGCCGTCAGGATTGCGCAATACTGAAGTGCGGGTTGTGTATTCGAAACGATCGTAGACATTTTCACCGGCACTGGTGAACAGACGGGAAATTTTCATTGAAGCTCTCCGGAGTCAAATATGGAAAAGAAAGGGCAACCCTTTTTTTATTATAGAGTTACCCTTTCATAAAACCTTAAGATTTATTATTGGTTATCCGTTGATATATGCAACAATATAACCTCATGAGGATATCCAGCAATGAAGAAAAAAGAATTATTTTGCTCCAAAATGAGCATGTTTATTGTTCGACATCATGAAGGAAATTGTAAGTCCATACCTTTTTCGTCACCAGCGGCAAAAGGTGCCGCATCTGTAAAAATCAGCTGGCTCGAAATCATGGGCTGCGGCATGGTAAAACCCCAACGTCATGCGCAACTACGGCATAGCCCCCGAAGAGTGCTTTACTGCGTAAAGAAATTGACACTCTCCACTGACAAGCATATCAACCTTTCTTCAGCTCCTTGATCACATCATCGAGGGGTACAGATGGTTGACCCTGCCCTTCCGCTTTTGCTTCGCGTAGATCAATCAGATCCATATAATCTTCCATCAGCTCTTCTATTGCCTGATATTCTTCATAGGACAAAACTACAAACTCTTTTTTCCCCCCTTTTTTTATATAATCTGAGGATTAAGTCGCATGGCTTTTTTAGTGGTAATCATCGGTACGCCTCTTTTCTATGTTTTATTCGATAAACGATCACTTTTTGACCTTCAACTCCAAACAACACTCGATAGTCTCCTACTCTTAATGAGTTTCTGTTTGGCAATCTCGATAAACTCCGGATTAGTTTCGTCCAAGATTCTTTGCCGCAAGTGAGGTTGTCCCACTTCCCATCAAGGGATCGAGCACAGTGTGATGAGTCTTCAATTTCAGGCTGAGTATCTGTTCATGTTCCTGTAACAAAATATTACGACGTTTGCATGAGTATAGAAAATTTCCGTTGATTTGCACTTATACCTGTTGATCAAACCTTACGGGCAAATCTCTTTGTTTACTTGGCCGGTATCTGCCTGAGTGTTTCGAGAAGAAAATCCCAGAATTTCTGGACAGATGGAATGCTGACCTTTTCATCGGGAGAGTGAGGGAAGCAATTGGTCGGACCGAAAGAGATCATCTTAAAATCAGGATAGGTGCTCCCTAAAATCCCGCATTCGAGGCCGGCATGAACAGCGCTGACTTTTGGAATTTGCCCGAATTTCTTTTGATAGATCTCCTGCATGATTTTCAGGATCGGGGATGTGTGATCGGGCTTCCAGCCGGGATAGCGGCCATCAAAAACCGCGTTGGCTCCAGCAAGATCAAAAAGACTTTTAATCATGATCTCCAGATCGACTTTCGCAGAATCAACCGAACTCCTGAGCAACATCTCAATAGAAATAGTGCCTTTTCCGGATGTTACAATGGCAAGATTATTTGACGTTTCAACCAGTCCTGCCATGTCGTTGCTCATGCGCAACACGTCATTCGGACAGGCATAGAGAGCGTTCAGAAATTGAACAAAAATACTCTCCTCAATAACCGACTGACTCGGGCACACCTGCAGGAACTGCCTCGATTTTCAGGGTTGGTTCAACGGCCGACAGCTCATCTTTTATGGTGCCAGTGATGATGGTGAAGCTGTCAAGTAACTCCAGCGCTTTATCGTCTGGAAAAGCCACATGAGCAACCGATTCACGCGGGATGGCTTTGTAAAATAACCCCTTTACGATGTTCCATGCCCGGTGTAGCAGGTTTACAAATGATGACATTGCCAACCTCGTCAACAATGCTCTCCAATCCAAGGTTCTTGCCAAAATCAGAAATAAACTCCCTTATTTTTTCCTCATTCCCGGACACACGGGGGATTTGAGTCAGGAGATGAAAATTGTGCCATACCTCACGGGGGCAGATGTGTAAAATGCTGTTGTTCATTACACACCTTATGTATAAAGGCTTTCAAGCCTTTATATTACAAATACAAGAAAATTGGCTTAAATCAAGAGTAAAAAGCGACCTGATAATTACATCACTTATCGACCGGCTTTGAACTCTACAAACACCATTGGGTAACATACAATAGCTGATGGAATAATTGGAGCCGTCGGACCATCGGTATCCAACCAAGATCATCAGCCATTGGACACTCAAATTCGTTCAGAACTATGCCAACACAATTCATCGACACCCCCTGCGCAGTGATAAATGGCATAGAGATGGTGCTCACTATCAAGGCTCAACACCACTATCTCTGGTGGGCATTGGAACAGGATTGGACTATACGCTTGATATCATGATGCAATCCAATGCTTTTTTCCCCAGCTGAAGAGTGCAATCCAAGACAGCCGTGTATAATGTTGCAGGTATGGAGGCTGCCTAACAGTTGCCAGACCATTCGAGGGTGTGAATGATATTTGCCTCCTCTGATAGCATCAGCCACGGCCGAGAATTTTGAGGGGGAAGTTGACTTCCTCATGTTGTTATCCTTCCCTGTTACGCATGAGTTCTACAAGCTCTGCCGTTCGTGAAGCTTGTTTTTCGACGGCTTCGGCAAGTCGTTCCATGTCACTATGACGACCACGTTCAGTTTCCGTATCAAAGAGTATCGGTTTCTGGAAACCTTCGGAGAGCTTGAAAATATGAATACAGAGCCTGATCAGGATAACATAAAGAACTGGTAGCAGATACTCTCCGAAGATGACAGGCATCTCCTGATAATGCTGCATCAGGCCTTGCCAGTCACCGCTGAAAAGCACATCCCATTTCAAAAAAAAATAGATGTAGACGACCGGATGAAAAACAAGAAAGAAACGCATGACTTTCGATTGCCGCCGGTTTGCGGGTTCGCTTTCATATTTGGAGAGCAGCCAGGGAAAATGGCCTACAAGCATGGCCGCCCTGCGATCATTGAGATAATGTGCCCCCTGAAGTGCTGAATCAATAAAGGAGGAGACCTGGCTTAAAAGCACGGTGGAGAGAATAGTGGCAAGAAAAGAATAACTGAGATCGTCGAACTTGAACGATCCGGCAAGGTACGGGAGCGTAATGGTTTTCGGTTTAATGACAATAAAAAGCATGGCAATCCCTGCGAGCAGAAGAGAAAAGGTGTGGAGTTTGCGCGCATGACGAAGACTTTCGATAACGGCATCAGCGTTCGCTCCCTGCATCGAATTCCCCGGAGGATCTATCCTCAGGAGAGCTGCAGAATCGGTGAGAGGCGAGTAGAGGCCATTGACGCCGATATCGCAGCCTTGAACGTCACGATAAATTGTAAAAATATCTATAGTGCTTTTACTGAAATTAACACCACTGAGATTTGATCTGCTGAGGTCTGCTCCGCGCAGATCTGCTCCCCGTAAATCCGCTTCAGCGAAATTTGCCTCAACGAGGTTAGCTTTTGAAAGGTTCGCGCCACTGAGATTGGCTCCGGAAAGGTTTACTCCCCGCAGATCGAGAGCTGCAAGGGAGAGGTCGTGCAGATCAGGAAGGATATCCGCATGCTCCGTGCGCCATTGGTTCCATAGAATAACCCCCTGTTTAAGAAGCTTCAGGTGTTCAGAATCAGTCATGATCAGGATTTTTTTCGAACATAGTTCAGCACGGCCTTAAGCAGTGAGGAACTCTGGATGACCTGAATATAGGCCTCTTCCTGGGTCATATTCCTGTTTTCTTTCCTCATTTTTATCCCAAGTCTGCGGGCAGTGTTGGCAACTTTTGCAATTTCACGGGCAAGATCGGATTCGTTCTCAATGGTGATTTCACTCATGTTCCGCTGAATATAACCAATGCTGTTTCTGACACTGCCTTCAATTATACCGTCATTGACAGCGTGACGTTTTTTGTTGAAATCGTCATACTCTGTGTTATGCAGAGGCATCGACAGATCACCGATGTAATGCGCACAGAAAACCAGTGGATATTCAGCATATTTGCCGGAAGCACTCTCTTCTTTATACGCTCTCACCGCACCAATAATGGCTCCGTAGAGATGCCCCTCTGCATCGCCGGTTTTATTGTACCGGGCTGCCTGTTCAAGAACCATAGCTTCATCAACTTCTTTCTGCGCATTGTTGTTATAGTAGTGGTTCTTTTCTTCTGCAGGCCTGAATTCACTTTTCGACTTGGCGACATCAGGGGCCGCAGCACTGTACCAAAGCTCAAAACCAGCTGCCTCGGCAATAGACAAATGGGTCTTGTCGTGCCAGGCGTAGGCCTGTACTGACGACAGCATCAAGGAAAACATCATGGAGAGAAAAGCAACTCCCCTGGATAGGGTGTACATGAATGCCTCTTACGTTTTAGTGATTTGGTTAGACGCCCGATGGCGCTGGTGTCATTTCAAGCATTTTTCTGATGGAGCCCAGGGATGCAAGACGAAGAGTTTCGTCGATGACAATCTCGGGCTTGCGGTTCAGCATGCACTGATAGAGCTTTTCAAGGGTATTCTGCTTCATCTGCGTGCAGACACTGAATGGATTGTCAGGATCCTTGGGTGCAGGGATGAAAGTTTTTTGCGGAGAACGCTTCTGCATTTCATATAGAATACCGGGCTCTGTGGCCACAATAAACTGTTCTGCAGAACTTGAAACGGTATAGTCCAGAAGGGCCTTCGTTGAACCTGTAAAAGCAGCATGACGAAGAACCTCCTCCCGGCATTCGGGATGGGCTATTAGTTCAGCATCCGGGTGCTCATGACATGCCTTAAGAATATAATTTTCGGAAAACGCATCATGAACATAGCAATACCCCTGCCAGAGAATCATCTCCCTCTGGAGTTTCCTTGAAATATAGCCGCCAAGGTTTCTGTCGGGACCAAAAATAATCTGCTTTTCTGCGGGAATCTGACGGATGATCTGTTCGGCATTGGACGATGTGCAGGTTATATCGGAAAGTGCTTTGATATCGGCCGTAGAGTTGATATAGGTAATGACAATGGCTTCCGGATAGTGCTCTTTGAATTTTTTGAACTCTTCAGCCGGGCAACTGTCGGCAAGAGGACACCCTGCATAGGCATCAGGCATCAGAACAAGCTTTCCGGGATTAAGGATTTTCGCGGTTTCAGCCATAAAATAGACCCCGGCAAAAACAATCACATCAGCATCATTTTTTTCGGCCGCTCTTGCAAGGGCCAGACTATCGCCGACAATATCAGCGATTTGCTGTATTTCAGGAACCGTATAGTAGTGAGCAAGAATAAGGGCATTCATCTTTGTTTTAAGGACTCTTATTCGCCCAAAAAGCTCCTCATGAGCAATATTTCCGGTCATAATCTGATTAACATTCGGTTGCAAACAAAGGAGTGCGGGATTGCGGAAATCATTGACCTGGATTACTTCAAATAGTAGTCGAGATCGTCATCTTCCCTGATCAAAAGCAGTATAGCTGAATTCGGGACAATGATATATCTCTCCCCTTCATACTCAATCTCATAGGAACTGTTCTGGATAAAAATAGCCATATCACCGACTTGCGCCTGCAATGGGATATACTGAGCGGTGGTAACGCGTTCTTTCCAGGGTTCGTCCGACTCAGGGGGTGGACCAATAGGGTAGCCCGGCCCGGTTTTTATAACATAACCACTCTGGATTTTCTCTTTTTCCTGAACACCTGGAGGGAGGTAAATTCCGGATTTTGTTCTTTCGTCAAGAGATTTTGGTTTGATTAATACTCTATCACCGACAACAACAAATTTATCTGTTATATTTATATTATGAGTCATGTATTTTCTCTTGACCTGTTGACCATACGTAACTTGCATTTTATGAAGAAAAGGTAACAAAAATTATGTATCGGGCAAATCCGGAGAGCTGAGACATGCAATAACAACAGGGGCAACTCCAGCAGGAACACCAAAATAACTGAAAGAACATTCACAACGTGATACAGTATACCTATCCGGTTTCATGAGCAAGCACTCATGGCTGGAAACGGCTGGTCACTTCTTAAAAATCGGAACCTGAAACGTGCAGAAGTTTTTCACTCTTTTTGTCAGGTATAACAATTATCTGCTTTTTGTTGTTTACTGCGGTATTTCATTTCTTTTTATAAAGTTTCAGGATAAGGACCTGCTCACCAGACTGCGTACTAACGGAATTGAGTTCAGCGCCTTCATTACCGACAAAATGATGAGCTATAGTTATGTGCTTCATCTGAGAGAAGAAAATGATCGGCTGATGCGCATCAACACTAATCTTCTTTCAAGGGTGCTGAACATTGAAACTGCAGCTTTGGATAACCGAAACCGCAAGAAAATTCTTGCCGATACCACATTAAACGCTTCAAAGTTTATTATGGCAAGGGTGGTGAACCGTAAATTCAGTGATCGGGAGAACATGCTGCTTATCAATGCGGGAAGAATGAATGGAATTAAAAAAGACATGACCGTTTTGACACCAGAGGGACTTGTTGGAAGAGTAACAACTGTTTCCGAGCATTTTGCAAAGGTGATGCCGGTCATCAACACAGACTTCAAGGTCAGCGTGGTGTCTGACAAAAGCAACAGCATGGGTCTTCTCAGCTGGAACGGCGGCAGGGAGTTCATCGCCCAAATTGAAAACATCCCCATAAGCAGCAGTCTCAAGATACATGAACAGTTCCTCACTTCAGACTTCAGTACATTTTCGATCCGCGGCATTCCTGTGGGTAAAGTGGTAAGCATAAAACCCGATAAACTTTTTTTGACAGTGGAAATAAGGCTTGCCGTTGATTTTTCGTCATTGACCTATGTACTGATTGCGCCACTGAAAAGTCAACCCGAAAAAACAGAGATGATCGGAGAGAATGCCTCAGGTGAAACATTTCCTTAATTTCAGACATTGAGTTGTGACCAAAAAATATCCTCTTTATATCGGCATCCTTGTTATTGTCGCACTGGTGCAGGAACTCGGGTTATCCCACCTTACCCTTTATAACGTATCCCCCGATATTGTCACCATTTTTCTTGCTTTCATTTCAATAACCATTGGCCAAAAAGCCGGCACGAGTTTCGGGTTCGCTGCCGGTTTGCTTACTGGCATTCTTTCGGGAAACATGGGTCTGAATATGCTTGCAAGAACAATTGAAGGTTTTATTGCAGGTTTTTTCAATATCCCGGAAGACAGCCATGCGACCGCTAAACAAATAACAAAACGCATCTATGGAGCCATCGTGACGGCTGGTTTTTGTGCCAATGCAGTCATGGTCGCAGGATACAACCCTCTCGCACTTTCTCCAGCTTACCGAATATTTGTTCTTGGATTCCTTGAATCTTTATTCACCCTCATCCTTGCCGTTATCTTAAACCGGTTATTTTTGAGAAAATCATTTGCAGGCTGAACAATGGATCAACTTCAGCGAAGCATCGGGGTCGTATCGCTTTTTGTAATAATTGTTTTTTCCGTTCTGTTCGGTCGGCTTTTTTATCTTCAGGTCCTTAATTTTCAGGAGCTCGGATCGATTTCAACCTCTAACAGCATTCGCCGAATCCGTACTCAGCCACCAAGGGGGCGGATGATTGACAAAAACGGGCTTATCGTGGTCGACAATCAGGCGCTCTATACAGTCAAGGTCATTCCTTCTGAATTCGGAAAAGCCAAAACAAATTTACTCGCATGGCTTTTGGAAATAGACAAAAGCGAACTGACCGAAAAAATCAATAAAGCTTCTGAACTTAACCGATTTTCTGCAATAACCGTCAGCCGCAATCTGAACGCTATACGGATAGCTCGGCTGAGCGAAAATCTCTGGCAGCTTCCCGGCGTAATTATTGATACTGACAACAAGCGAAAGTATCCTGATTCCTTTCACGGAGCCCATATTTTCGGTTATACACGTCCCATATCAAAAGAACAGATTGAGGAACTGGACGATGAAAGTTATGCGCCGGATGACAAGATCGGATTCAGCGGACTCGAAAAGTATTATGAAGAGTGGCTGAGAGGTGAAAAAGGAGCTCGTTTTGAAATGATTACTCCTTTGGGAAAATCTGCAGGAAAATACAATAACGGAAAAAATGATATTCCATCCGTAATGGGCGATGATCTTTACCTCGCTCTTGACGGAGGCCTCCAGGAGCTTGCCGAACAACTCCTGACAAAAACCGGAAAATCGGGTGCTGTTGTAGCGATGGACCCCTCTACCGGTGGAATCCTTGCCCTTGCCAGTGCTCCTGACTACGATCTTGATACGTTCAACGGCTCTACCGACCGTAAAGGATGGAACGATATTATTACCTCTCCTCAGAAGCCGCTGTTTAACCGAACAATTCAGGCAGTCTATCCTCCAGGATCCGTCTATAAGATGATTCTTGCCATGGCTGCGCTTGAAGAAAAAAAAATCGATCCTCAAAAGAAAATACTTGACACAGGGGTCTTCAGGTTTGGCAATAGACGATTTCTCAGTAATGAAGGCAAGGGGCACGGATGGGTCGATATGAGAAATGCCATTACCGTTTCATCGAATGTTTATTTTTATAATCTGATTTTTAATGTCGGATTTGAAAATTGGACAAAATATGGGAGCATGTTCGGTTTCGGAGAAAAATCCGGCATTGACCTCCCCGGAGAGAGGTCAGGCCTTCTGCCATCTGCAACATATTACGATAAACGGTACGGGAAAAACAAGTGGACAAAAGGATATATGGTCAGCCTTGCCATTGGCCAGGGGGAACTTGGTACGACACCGGTGCAGCTTGCCGCCTACGCTGCAGCTATCGCAAACAACGGAACACTCTATCAGCCTCATATCCTCAAGGGATATCGGGATTCAGAAACCGGTCAATATTTTCCCTTTCCCTTTGCAAAAAAACAGCTGCCAATTTCAGCGTCAACCTTCAGTCTGATTAAGGACGGCATGACTGGTGTTGTGCAGCGGGGTACAGGAACGCTGGCGAAAGTCCCCGGTATCACCATTGCAGGGAAAACCGGAACTGCACAAAATCCCCATGGCAAGGATCATGCATGGTTTATCGCTTTTGCCCCTGTTGAAAATCCGAAAATCGCTTTGGCGGTACTTGTCGAAAATGCCGGTTTCGGCGGTTCCATTTCTGCCCCGATTGCCCGTGAGCTGATAAAGTATTATTTACAGGGAAGGGTAATGCCCGGTGCATCTCCTCAAAAAGGGATTAAAGCCTCCAATACGCCATTACCGACACCCGAGAGTACGGATAACGATCTGCCGGTGATTGAGCCTGAACAACCGCTGAATACCACAGTACCTGCATCAGGGGCAACTCCTGAGAATAAAAGCGGAAAGCAGCAGAACAATGATTTATAAGCATGACCCAGCATCCATCCTGGGATTCCTTGAGGATACAAGTAATCTAAAAACGGGGCATACTCCGGGAGTGTTTTTTCCGGAAACAATCGATGAACTTTCCGATCTGCTTAAAAGCGCGCCGAAAGAACACCGCCGTTTCACCATTGCCGGAAACGGAACAGGGACAACCGGCGGCAGAATCCCTCTGGGTGACTATGTCATTTCCATGCAGAAGCTCGACAGGATCGGAGAGCTGGTTGAACTCTCCTCTGACAAGGCCTTTATTACCGTTCAGGGCGGTGCGCTCCTTGATGATATCCAGAAAAAAGTCGAACAGAACGGCTGGTTGTATCCGCCGGATCCAACTGAAAAGCTCTGTTTCATCGGCAGCACCATCGCGAACAACTCTTCAGGAGCACGATCCTTCAAATACGGATCAACAAGAAAACATATTGCAAGAATTCTTCTTGTCCTCCCCCAGGGCGATCGGCTTGACCTTACACGCGGGGCATGTCTGGCGGATGAACACGGAATGTTTCACCTAAGCCTGCCTCTAGCAGGTTCTCTTGCATTCCAGAGGCCGCAATACCGAATGCCTGATACATCGAAGCATAATGCAGGGTTCTTTTCAGAGGAGAGCATGGATCTCATCGACCTCTTTATCGGCTCTGAAGGCACACTCGGTATTATTGTTGAGGCTGACCTCATGCTTATTCCCCTGCCGGCGGCAGTCATCTCCTGCGTTGTCTACTTCAGAAACTTCGATGATCTCTTCAAATTTGTCAGCCTGCTGAAAAATCCCCAAAACCATGTCATGCCAAGGGCAATAGAGTTTTTTGATCAACATTCACTCGGGTTTTTAGCTACAAAATATTCTGAAGTGCCTTCCGACAGCTGCGGAGCGGTTTTATTAGAGCAGGAAACTACACCTGCAACAGAAGAAAACGACCTTGACGCCCTATTTGAACGAATGGAGTCCTGCAACGCCATGACCGACGAATCATGGATAGCACTTGACCGTGATGAACAGGCACGATTACGTGAGTTCCGCCATGCATTACCTCTCATTGTCAACGACTGGCTCAGCAGGCAGCAAGAGAGTAAAATCAGCACTGACATGGCTGTACCGGATGGAGCGTTCCGTGAGCTTTTCGATTTCTATCGCAATTCCTGCGAAGAACACGGATTTGTCTATATTATTTTTGGCCATATCGGCAATGCCCACGTACACCTGAACATCCTCCCCCGCACCAGAGAAGAGTTTTTAAAAGGCAAATCCCTCTACAGGGAATTTATCGCTAAAGCTCTTTCACTTGGCGGAACACTCTCCGCCGAACACGGCATAGGAAAGCTTAAGTCGGAATACCTTGTCGAAATGTACCATGAACACGGCATACAGGAAATGGTACGGATAAAAAAATGCCTGGATCCATTTCTGATCCTCAACATAGGAAATCTTATTCCTGTTGAATATCTGGAAACGGAATAAGAAATTATCCCCTTTCACAGAAGTATTGTTGATACGATAATTGAAAAGGAAATCTTCAGGAACCTTCGACAAGGCGAGCCACATCATGGCCGCATGTTGCGCACTTTCCTTTCAAGAGCAGGTCACCCTTAATAATTGCATCGGAATAATCAACAATCTCAACTGCTTCTCGACAGCGCGAACAGAAAACATTGGAAAGTATCTGCTCTCTGTATTGCATAGGGATCGCTGCCCAAAATTCATCAGAATCTCGCGTGAATTCAGGGAAATTTAATATGGCCATCGTGAGTGTTTTTTTAAAAGATCAGCAACCTATCAGCCAAAAACAAAAATAGAACAGAATCCACCAAACACTGCGTCACAATCTTATTTATTTCAGTCGAGAGTTGTCCACTAACGCTATTCAACCACCTCCCATAATCCAACCAGACAGGAAAATTGCGTGTACCATTTTTGTATGGCCGCTGATGCGCTAAAGCCCTGCTGACTGCTTCAGGTTCATGGGCAATGACGGTTAAAAGAATCCGTGCTGCCCTATCAGGTTGACGGCGTTTTTGTTCCCAATCTTGTACCGCCCGAACATCAAAGCCAAACCGCGAAGAAAATTCAGGTTGCGTCAACCCCAAACTTTTGCGGATAGACTTAACGTCAATTTCCTCTGGAACATGAACAGTAAAGCCGTCACTCGATTCGCCACGTGCATAGGCCAGCGCCTGGTTTGCGGACTTGATAAGTTTACTTCCTGCTTTGGACATAGTTTTTAACTATTCACGAGATAATCCGGCGTTTCTATAACAATACGCTCAGAGCCTGCAGGGCAGTACCAAGTTGTCAGTGCAAAGGGAGTTTGAGTTGGGGGGAGAAGTTGTTGGAGAAGTGTACGTTATGAATAACGTCACCACCCCATAACCCGTATAAGTGATTGAACTTCAGAAGATTAACCAGATTATAAATGGTTTGAATTTTACGTATTATATGGGTTACAAATCAGAAATCTGCTGTTTTGGCGGAATAGTTTCATGATTATTGTATGGACGTTGGTGGCGGGCTTAAGAACATATCACATCTATGTAGAGAAATACATGGCTCATAAACTTTCGTTGTCGTGGTTAGAAAACTTCCTTGAAGAAGCCTGCGAATCGCTTCGCGGGAACATGGATGCTTCCGAGTATAAAGAGTATGTCATTGCCATGCTCTTTTTGAAAAGAGTCAATGACCAGTTTGATATTGAACGCCTGTTAAGGAAAGGGCAGCTTGAAAAACGCGGTGTGCAAGGCAAAGAGCTCGAAGCTGGCCTGGAGCGTGAAGACGCTTACAAGTTCTTTGTTCCTCAGCGTGCCCGATGGGAAATAATCAAGCACCAGAAGCAGGAAGTAGGCTCTGAGCTGATGAAAGCATTTGCCGAACTGGAAGAGAAGAATCTCGGCAGCCTTGAAGGTGTTCTTAAGCCGATCGATTTCAATAAAACCTTTGGCAAAAACAACAAGCGGATTACTGATTCAGACATGGTTGAACTCATCGGCCATTTCGATAAGGTGGTTCTTACTGATGACAATCTTGAATTTCCCGATCTGCTTGGTTCAGCGTATGAATACCTGATCAAATATTTTGCCGATAGTGCAGGAAAAAAAGGCGGCGAATTCTATACGCCTCGTACCGTTGTAACGCTGCTGGTAAACATTCTCGACCCGGCGCAGGATGCCGAAATCTGCGACCCTACTGTCGGTTCGGGCGGTTTGCTGATTGAATCGTTCAACCATGTCGAAAGCAAATATGGCAGTGCCAGAAAACTGACGCTGTACGGTCAGGAAAAGAACGGAACCACCTGGAGCTTGTGCAAGCTTAACATGCTCTTTCATGACATTCTGGATGCACAGATTGAAAACGGCGATACGCTGAATGACCCAAAGCATATCGAAGGTGCTGAACTGAAGCGGTTCGACATTGTTATTGCCAATCCGCCCTTTTCGCAGAACTATTCCACCGACAGCATGAAGTTCAAAGATCGCTATCAATTCTGGATGCCCACCAAGGGGAAAGCGGATTTCATGTTTGTTCAGCACATGATCAGTACACTCAAATCAACCGGGCGCATGGCTGTAATTATGCCTCACGGGGTTCTTTTCCGTGGCGGTGAAGAACGCAAAATGCGAGAGTGGATGATAACGCGTGGCTATCTTGAGGCGGTTATCGGTCTGCCTCCTGCACTATTTTACGGTACCGGCATTCCTGCTTCCATTCTGATTATCAATCGTGCCGGTGCAGCTACCCGGAAGGAGGTGCTCTTTATCAATGCCGACCACGAGTACAAAGAGGGAAAGGTTCAGAACACCCTGCGCTCCGAAGATATTGAAAAAATAGCTTATGTATACCGGAACAAACGGGCACTGGACAAATACAGTAATGTGGTCACTGTTGCAGAACTGGAAAAAGAGGAGTTCAACTGCAATATCCGACGCTATGTCGATAACAGCCCGCCTGCCGAACCCCACGATGTTCATGCGCACCTCAATGGGGGTATTCCGGGTACGGAAGTTGAAAACCTTGCCGATTACTGGAAAAACTATATCGGTATTCGCGAAAAACTGTTTGTGCCGGTCAAGAATACCTATTCGCAATTCGTGCCGGCTATTGAAAGCAAGGAGAGTTTAAAAGCATTTCTTGATGCAAGCACCGAACTGAAAAGCAAGCATCAGGAATTTGCGAAAAGCCTTACTGCCTGGTGGAATGAAAACCTGCCGGCCCTGGAAGATTTGCCCAGAAAGAAGAACGTCTATGACCTCTACCATGCTTTTTCTGCGACCATAACCGAGCGCATCAGCAAGCTTGGTATTCTTGATGAATTTAAGAGTCGTGGTGCCTTTGCCAGTTACTGGAATGCTCTTTTTACCGACCTTCGCAGTGTATCGGCCAGCGGATGGAATGCTGACCTTATTCCTGATGAGGAAATTCTGCAAAGCCAGTTTCCCGAAGTGCTCAAGGAGATGCAGGACAATGAGGCCCGGCGTGATGAGCTGGATGCCTTGTTCAAAGAGGTGAATGAACTGGAAGAGGGTATATGGAGTGAAGATGATTACGAAGTTTTCCCAAAAGATGAACTTGCTGAAGTTAAGTCACAAATCAAGGTATTTGGTGGAGAACTCAAAGAGATTACCCGTGATATAAAAAACAAAGGGAAGCAGGTTAAAGCACTGAAAAAAGCTGGTGAATCTTTTATCCCGATTGAACACGTGATTGCCGAGATGGGAAACCTGGCAGAAGAATTAGCCAAACATATTGCCGAACAGGAAACGCGTATTGCCCGTCATACGGAACTGGAGGCTGAGCTTAAGGCCTGCAAGAAGATCATCAAAGAGATTAAAGAGCGCAAAGATAAGCTGGTCGAAGAGGCCCGCAATAAAATTGACAGTGCTGAAGCCAGGCAGCTCATTCTGGCGCGGTGGGAACGAACGCTTTACGCGACAGTAGAAGAGTACCTTGCGCAGTACAGCCGTACGCTCCGCACAAGCCTCGAAAACCTATGGGAAAAATACCATCAGCCATTGCACAGTATTCTGAAAGAACGCGATGCTGCGAGTGTTGAGCTTGCAGGGTATTTGAAGGAGTTAGGGTATGAGTGAGGAACAGTCTAAATCCTTTGAAGTCATTCGAATACTGATTCTCTTGTTTTGATTCAGCGTGTTCTTTGCGCACTGCTGGAGCTTGTTATTTTCTTTTTTTGAATCCTTGACCGATACCCATTCACCATCTTCATAGGATTCAAGGATATCCTTTTCTTCGTCATATTGAACGCTCTTTTTCATCTTTCTTCACTCACGTATTTGTTGGTAGCTTTTCTTCTGGGAATAATTGTCTTGAGAAATATCTCCTCATTACTCTCAACATGAACAATGCATTGTGGCTGGCGACTTATAATAAAAAACCCCGGGATCGTCACCGACTCAAGGTCGGGAGAGGATTTCTCCGAGGACTTCACAAAAAGTATAGCGTTTAAGGATGGCACATGCAAGGAAATTTTTCAGATTAGCTTCGTCACGCAATCATCGTTCTCAAAGAACAGGATGCCGCGAGTGTTGAACTGGCAGAGCATTTGAAAGAGTGGGGGTATGAGTGAACAATTTTCATCGTGGACGAATTTCCGGCAATAAAGGGGGGATGGAAGTGCAGGTTCGGAAGTGACGTCTTTTTAGGGTCGGTGTGTTTTGATGGGCAAAACTTGTTTGTTATACTGCAAAAGAAGGTTTTTGGGAAGTTATGAAAGATACGAAGGGAATCTTGTATCTCTTTTTTTAATACGGTATTGATTGGATTATTCTGAATACATTGAAGGCATGTTATCCAGAAAGAATTTTCTGTTTTATCAAGATTATATATATCAGTCTAAACAATGTTGTGTAGACGCCTTCGGCGCAAAAAAAGAGATGATTAAATGAACAATTCACCTACAACTGTTGAAATTGCATATTGGATTGTATCAATTATTGCAATAATTATTGGACCAATAGTTGCTGTCCAAGTACAAAAATTCCTTGAACGTAATAGATCTGCATTTAATCACAAAGAAGAAGTATTTAAAATATTAATGGCAACACGTGGGAATCCTTTGTCAAAAGAGCATGTTGAAGCTCTCAACCGAATAGAAATAGAGTTTGGTAATCAAAAAAGGTTTGTAAAAGTAATAGATTCATGGAAAACATATTTTGATCATTTGTGTATATCAGCAACAGGTGAATCAGCACAAACACAATGGAATATCAACAAAGTTGAATTACATACAGATTTGCTTTATCAAATGAGTCTTTCACTTCGTTACAATTTTGATAAAATAGCTATTAAACGAAATGTATATCAGCCTGTTCTTTTTGAGAAGCTACAAGAAGAACAACAGGAGATTAAGGATTTGGTTAAAAATGTTTTAAATGGCAACCAAGGAATTACGGTAACTATTAAAGAATAATAAAGATACCCAACAACTGCTTCAACTTAATTCAGCGCATTCGCGCTTCACAAGCTAAAAAACTGTGCAACCTATTTCACTTGACAAGCTCCAATGCTATTGTGGAATTGTCAATAATACACATATAGGAGCTAATGATGGACATTGTCATTGATACTTCGGCAATAATCGCGGTCATTATAGATGAGCCTGAACGAAAAAGAATTATTGAATTAACAAGAGGAAATACACTGATCGGCCCTGGTTCTATTCCTTGGGAAATAGGTAATGCATTTTCGGCAATGTTTAAGAGAAACCGGCTGAGTCTTGAAGAAGCCAAAAAAGGCATTGAAATCTTCAATAGTATACCAATTCGGTATATTGAGCCTGATTTTGCAAATGCTATATCAATATCTCAACAAAACAATATGTACGCTTATGATGCCTATTTTCTGGATTGTGCTTTAAGGCAGGGAGCACCGTTACTGACAATGGATTCAAAGTTACATGCAGTGGCCAAGGATCTTGAAATATCAACTCTGGAGTTATAAAATGCAAACCTACACAGATGCAGAGGCCAGGCAAAAACTTGCTATTGTTCTCGATCAGGCAGAAAATTCAGGTAAAGTTCTGATAAGGAGACAAGATGGGCGCATATTTGCCTTGATTCCTGAAAATATTGCGGTTTCTCCATTAGATGTCCCAACCATTAAAGCTCACATTTCTACAAAAGAGATCGTAGATTGTATCCGTGAAGGAAGGGAACGGTAGAACAATCCGCTCAAGCCGACTCGAGTAGTTTTGTTTTGTCTCCGGTCAGCACAACCGTGCATAATGGGAAAAATATCATCAGCCATTGCACAGACGGATTAATCTCATTATAAACATTGATTTAAGGAGCTTACATGCCTATTGTTAAAGTTGTGACGAAAGCGGAGGCAAGCAAGACCGGTAAATCGCTTGACACGCCATCAAGTGCTCATGCAAATTCCACTACCGCAAAAACAATCGCCGAACAGTCAGTTACAAAACGAAAAGTCCATGAAGCGCCCAAGACAGGTTCAGTTTCTCGTGCAACCGCAAAAAGGGCGGTGAAAAAAGCTATTCTAAACCGCAGCCAGAACAGTAGCAAGAAGTGAAATGGTAACGTCACCGTACAACCCTTCCGGATTTATAAACTGTGAACTGACTTTTTACAATACGCTGCTGATCGACATTAAGCAGCGTATACGGCAAGCGCAAACAAAAGCATTCATGACTGCCAATGCGGAAATGATTTCCATGTATTGGGATATCGGGTATATGATTCGTTATGCCAAAGAATACGGGACCTCAATTTTGCAACAGGCTATGGCAAAATTACCCGAGCAGGCCTTGCTTGCAGGTATTCTCTTGGGTCATCTCCGCTTATTTATTGAAAAAATTAGGGATTTACCCGTCCGATTCAGGGTGATGAGTTGGAATCAGGGGGGTGAGAGATGAGTGAGTCTTTAAAAGACCTCTCAACGATTGAATACGGCGCAAGTCCTAAAGAAATTCGATCGAATGATTATACACCTATTGGTATTTATGGTACTGGTGGATTAGTCGGTTCGGCAACAAAGCCGTTATTTCATGGCCCGTTGGTGGTGGTTGCAAGAAAAGGAACTTTAGATAAACCGCTTTATATAAATGGTGACTGTTGGGTTATTGATACAGCCTATGCAGTTTTACCAAATGCAAACGTTGATGCGAAATGGCTCTATTATAATTTACTGAAATTTGATCTTAAAAAGCTTAATGAGTCAACAGGCGTCCCAAGTATTAGCCGTGATTATTTATACCGGGTAACCTTTGAAACATTTGCACTCTCCGAACAACGCAAAATAGCCCGTATTCTCTCCACCGTTGATGCGGTGATCGAAAAGACCGAGGCGGTCATTGCCAAGTACAAGGCGATCAAGTCCGGCATGCTGCGCGACCTATTTACCCGCGGCATTGACCTGAAAACAGGAAAACTTAGACCGAGCTATGAGGATGCGCCCGAGTTGTATAAGCAGAGTGAGTTGGGGTGGGTTCCGAAGGAGTGGGAAGTTGTGAGGATTGATGAATTAGCATCGATGAAAAGTGGTGAAGGAATTACCTCAAAGTCAATCTTCGACTTTGCCCAATACCCTGTATATGGAGGAAATGGTCTCAGAGGTTTCACAACAATGTATACGCATGATGGTAACTATATTTTAATTGGACGACAAGGTGCCTTATGTGGAAATGTTAATCGAGTGAGGGGTAAGTTTTATGCCTCTGAACATGCTGTGGTTGTCTCAGTTTTTAATCAAATTTCACTTGGCTGGCTATCACAATTGCTTGATGAGATGAATATGAACCAATATTCAGAAGCTTCAGCTCAACCAGGTTTAGCTGTCTCAAAAATTCTGAGACTTATGGTGAAGAAACCACAGTTTGACGAACAAAATGAAATTTCGAAACATCTATTAAGCATAGATTCAAAAGCACAGATAGAAAACAAAATCTTATACAAATACCAACAACTTAAATTTGCACTAATGTCCGACCTGCTCAATGGCAAAGTCCGGGTGAAATACAATGAACATATAAAACTGGAGGCGATATAATGAAAGTATTTGAACAAGAGATAAATATTGAGCGCTTGATAGAATATGCTGAAACGGAAAAGCTTTGGATTCCGGAATTTCAGCGCCCCTTTGTCTGGGATAAAAATCAAATCCGTTTATTGATTGATAGTCTTTTTCACAACTATACAATTAGTAGCATTCTTCTTTGGGAAGGTGTAGCAGATCTTGCACGTCGACGAGTCGGAGGCAGCATTAAGGAGATTAAAATTCCAGAAGATAACACTGCAGAAACTGCCATTTATTTACTTGATGGACAGCAGAGGACTACTGCACTACTGCTTTCTTTTACGGATAAGCCTGTTTATCAAGGGAGCAATATCAAAAAGCAAACAAAGATCGATATTTACTGGGATACAGATTATACTGGTGAAGATTCCGAACTGCGTTGGGTGCTGGGTGATGAAACAGTTCTCGATTCAGAAAACGGAGACACCCCTCTACTACTTGGTAAGTTAACGCAAGAAGAAATATTCCTCAAATACAAAGCCCGTTTTGTAAAAATAAAACACGTATACAATTGGTCTAAAGTATCCGCATCAATGCTTCCTATTATGGGCTATGATGCAAATCTTTTCGTTGCTTACAATAACAAAGTTCAAGAAATTCAGAAGAACATACTATATCGTCGTGTCTTTGATATTGAGCAAAAGGGCAAACTCGAGCAAGTACTCGAAGTATTTGAACGGATCAATACCATGAATACGCGATTAAGCATATTTGATATTATGGTGGCAAAGACTTACAGGAAAATTGGAGATAATTTCTTTGATCTGCGAACATATCTTTCAGTATTAAATTATGAAGGAAATGTAAATAAAGATTATTTCTCTAATCTTAGCGATAATGGCTTGACGCTTGATGGCATCAAAGCGAAGCTTGAAGATGGCGATATGCTCGCGATTATCACTATTCTGCTGAAAAAAGAATATTTGCAAACTGCCATACTTAAATTGAGGACAGATGAACTGATAGACAAGGTAAAGTATGTGCATGACCTTTTTCATCAGATACTATCAATGATGAAACAGCAATTATTTATTGAAGAGACAGAGCTTTTTAAGTATCAGCCAATGCTAAAATTTCTTGCTGGTTTTTACGGGTATTTCGCCAATATTGACCTTGAAAAACAAATTTTCTTAAGCAGATGGTTTTGGAATACATTGCTTAAAAACCGTTATCCTGGTGCCCAGAATCAGCGAATTGCCAGAGATTTGAAATATGCTACAGAAAATACTCTCGCTACAGCTCTGGAAAAGATGATGCCCGATAATACCCGTACTTTCGGAAGTATACAAGCGGCAAAACCAGAAACTCCTGAATATTTTGAAGCTTATAAATCGGCAAGTTCACAGCAAATTTATCGAGCAATGCTGCTCTTGCTGAAAAGTAAAAATGCTAGGGACTTTTATAATGGGCTTGTACCTGCAAAAAATGCAACCATCCAATATACTTTGGAAGAGCACCACATATTTCCTGACAATTCAGTTATCGGAAAGCAGATAAAACAACAATATTCCAACCATCTATACAACGACATCATAAATAATATCGCAAATATTGCATTGCTGACAAAAGAGACAAATAATAACAGAATCAAAGCAAAAAACCCAAGCGAATACATCGAAGCATTTGAGACTGAATATACACGGCAGGGAAAGCTTGAAGAGTTTTATTTAATACTTGAGTCACAATTTATTACCAAGGATATGGTCGATAAACTTAAGGTCGATGATTTTGAAGGGTTTATTCACTTAAGAACTCAAGAATTACTAAGCCAGATAAATTTATTGTGTGATCTAAAGGTGGCACAATAATGTCCGAATACACCAATGTCGAACGCCCATTTCTTGATAAACTCAGTGAGTTGGGCTGGGAAGTGATAAACCATAATGAGCAATCACATTATGGCTTTAAACTTTACGGTCAAGAATATCCCATCGCCGCCGAGGAAAAAGGTGTCTATGGAAAGAACATCGCATCGTTACATGGTATCCCCCAAGACCCGGCAATAAGCAAACGCGAGCATTTCAAGGAGACCATTCTCACCAATGAGTTCCGCGACTCTCTCAAGCGCATCAACCTTACCGATGACGGACGATCCTGGCTTACTGAAAAACAGATTGACGATGTAGTGCGGGAGGTTATAACCCAGCCTGGTGTCGGGCTTCTCCAAGCCAACAAAACCATACACGAGCTTCTTACAAAAAACACCACAACGAACTTCAATGAACTGACCGGTGAACAGAGCCCTTTGGTGCGCTTGATAGATTTTCGCAATCCTGAGCGAAACAGCTTTATCGCAATTAATCAGTTCCGCATCGATACCCCCGGTGCGAGCCGCAACTCCATCATTCCCGATATAGTGCTTTTAGTTAATGGCCTCCCTTTTGTGGTCATCGAGTGCAAGGACAAGGATGTGGCAGAACCCTTGAGCGAGGCGTTTATTCAGATCAGCCGCTACGCCAACACCCGTGATGATGATTATGGCGTTAAAGAGGGTGAAGAGAAGCTTTTTCATGCGAACCTCTTCAGCATTATCACTCATGGCACTGAGGCGCGATTCGGTACCGTTACCGGCGAATTTGACCATTATCTGAACTGGAAAGACATTTTCCCGGAAGTTTATCGGACGATTCAAGTAAAACCCAATGAAGAGCGGCAGGAAGTCCTGATTCTCGGGATGCTCAACAAATCAATTCTGCTCGATATTCTCAAGAACTTTACCGTGTTCATGGAAATCAAAAAGGGTGAACTGGTAAAAATCGTCAGTCGCTACCCTCAGTACCGTGCAGTGGGAAAAATTGTTGATCGCCTCCGAACCGGCAAAACCCCTTTTGAAAAAAGCGGTGTTGTATGGCATACCCAAGGGTCAGGGAAATCACTTACCATGGTTTTTCTGGTTAAAAAGCTCCGAGATTGCGATGACCTTAAAGATTACAAGATCATTATGGTCAATGACCGGAACGATCTGGAAGACCAGCTCTCCGAAACCGCAGGCAATACCGGAGAAAGCGTTACCATAATCGAGCATCGCAGTGACCTTGACAAGCTGAAAACAACGACGTCGAACCTGAACATGGTCATGCTGCATAAATTTCTCGCCCAGAATGGCGTTTCAGCTCAGTCGCTTATTGCCAGCGGCGTTGTGCCCAGGTTTGAAGAATTCAAGACGATCAATGCCAGCGAACGCATACTCTTGTTGATAGACGAAGCGCATCGCACACAAGGCGGCGATATGGGCGACAACCTCTTTAACGGCTTTCCCAATGCCGTTAAAATTGCCTTTACCGGTACGCCACTTATGACCGAACGGCATAAGCAAACGACCTATGAACGTTTTGGTACGCCAATTGACACCTATAAGATGAATGAATCGGTAGCAGACCGGGCTACCGTTGATATCCTCTATATTGGTCGTACCAGTAAAGACCAGATTCTCAACAAAGAGCTGTTCAAACAGGAGTTTGAGGATATGTTCCGCGACCGTTCAGAAGAAGAGCGGCAGGAGATTCAAAAACGCTATGGCACCATGACGGCGTACCTTGAATCAAAAGACCGCATCAAGAAAATTGCCGAAGATATTATTGAGCACTACACTCAGGAGGTCTTGCCTAACGGGTTAAAAGCACAGGTTGTGGCTACTTCGATTGTGGCGGCATGTCGCTATAAATATGAACTTGATGAGGCAATCAAGGGAAGAATTGAAAATGAATTGTTAAAGCCTGCGACCGAGCGCGACGAAGAGCTGCTCAAACAAATGCAGTTCCTCAAAGTATGTGCTGTAGTAACCATGTCAGATAACAATGAACTTGGTTACATAACCCAGGCGCGGAGACATGCCTCTGAAATGGATGCGATAGATAGTTTCAAAAAAGACTTTAACTTCGAAAAGCCTGAATCCGGCGTTGCGATACTCTGTGTCTGCGACCGCTTGTTGACCGGCTTTGATGCTCCGGTTGAGCAGGTCATGTATCTTGATAAAAACCTGCGCGAACATGATCTGATGCAGGCGATTGCGCGTGTCAATCGCACCAAGGTCATGAAAAGCGGCTATGTAAAGGAGCATGGCATTGTTGTTGATTATTTCGGTGTTGCGTCTCATTTGAAAACCGCACTCGCTATCTACACAACAACTGACGAAAAGGAATTTGCTGATTTAAGTGTCTATTTCAGGGGTCTGGATAAGGAGATACCGATTCTTGAATCGCGATTCAATCGCTTGCTTCAGTTATTTCAGGACTATGGCGTAAAGCAGATTGGACAATATGTAAACCAGAAAATGGTTGATGAACAAGAGGAGTGGGAGCTTGTTGAGAACTGCGTGGCACTTGGTGCCGATGTAAAGTTTCGGGCGCAGTTTGACACCTATATCAAAGCTTTTTTTGATAGCCTTGACCTGCTCTTCAATGCTTCAATGGCAAAAGATTACTATGTGCCCGCCAAACGTTTGGGATACCTTTTGATGCGAATGCGCGACCGGTACAAAGATGAAACCCTTGATTTGAAATGGGCAGGGGCAAAGGTAAGGAAACTGATTGACAAATATCTGGAATCACAAGGGATAAACCCGAAGATTCCGCCGGTAATGCTCTTGTCTGACGATTTCCCGAAAGCGCTTGATACACACAACAAATCAGGTAAAGCCAAGGCATCAGAGATGGAACATGCGATCCGCTGGCATATAAAAGTCAACATGGACAAAGACCCTGCGCTCTATACCAAGTTCAATGAACGGCTGCAGCGAATACTTGATGCTCATAAAGAGCATTGGGATATTATTGTATCAGAGCTTACCAATTTACGCGATGATATCGGCAAAGGCCGAAAAGATGAAGCCAGTATAGTTGAAGTGCAAGTTGTTCCATTTTTTGATTTGATTGTCCTGGAGGCCGGTATCGACAAAACAGATGTCGATACCATGGGCAACACCGGTAGAATCGCAGGACTGATCTATGCACGTATCAAAGAGTTTATCCTGATTCCAAATTGCTGGCAAAAGCATAATGAGGAACGGCAACTGGAGAGTGCGATAAGAGACGAGCTTGACTATTGCGGGATTGATTCAATAAAAACGAAAGCCGCAAAACTTACAGCAGAATTAATCAGCCTTGCCGAAAAAAGACAATCAGAGATTCGCAACTCATGATTGAGGACTATACGATAGCGGTCAAACGCAGCAGGAGGAAGACCACCAGCATCTACATAGAGCGCGACGGCTCACTCTCTGTTCTTGTGCCTGAAAACACTCCTGATCAGGAGGTCGATGCTATCCTGAAAGCGAATGAGTATAAAATCCATAAATACCAGGCAAAACGGGAACTGCTGAACGAAAATGCAACAAAACGTGAGCCGGTAAACGGACAATCGTTTCTCTATCTGGGCAGGAATTATTACCTGCAATACAATGGCGAGGCAAAAGAGATTGAATTCAAAGGGCGTTATTTTTATGCACCAGAAGGATCACGTGAAACGCTGAATGGCTTGTTCAAAGAGTTTTATCGGAAACGTGGCCACAAATTTATCCGCCCTCGGGTTCAGAAGCGCGCTGAACAGATGGGATTGAACATTGATGAGATTTCGATTCTGGATTTAAAGACCAGATGGGCTTCCTGCTCCGATAAAAAACGGAAAGTCAATTTTCACTGGAAAGTCATGATGGCTCCTGCAAGCGTCATTAATTACCTGATCGTTCATGAATTGTGTCACTTTAAACACAAAAGGCATAACGCAGAATTCTGGAATGAGGTTGATAAATACTATCCCGATTATCAAAAACAGGTGGCCTGGTTGAAGGTATATGGGGCAACACTTGAGATATAGTGGGATAGTGTTATGGGACAGATGAGACTGATGGGGCTGATGAGACCTATAGGACTTATATAAGACGGGGCTTGGGGGGGAAAGAGAAAATAGATCCCTCACTGCGTGTCGGGATGACAAGGTTTGAAATTTTTGATGAGAAGAGGAGGCTGCCACATCAGGGTTGCGTTTTGGTCATGTCCTTGTAAAACTCATGATAAAGACTGATCTTCACTGTACAGGTCGACTTCCGCAGTCTCAGGCGGGCTGAGAATAACTGAAAACAAGCACAGTTACTCTATTGCTAACTTCCAATAAAAGAAGATATTATGTAATAACAAGCAACACTGTTCGGATTGGAAACGGAAAATCATTGAAGGTCAAGGTGGCGAAAAAACAACATGTTCAGCAATACGTACAGGCCATTCAGAACAGAAAGGCCCGTTTTGAATTTGAGATTCTCGATACCATTGTTGCCGGCATCCAGCTTTTCGGCAGCGAGGTGAAATCAGTGCGCCTTGGAAAGGCCAGCCTCAGCGACAGCTTTGCCATTATCCATCATAACGAGGTGTGGCTTGAAAACATGCAGATCACTCCCTACGAGCATAACCATATTGAAATGCTTGAACCGAAACGGAGCCGGAAACTGCTGCTGCACAAAGATGAAATCCGGAAAATTCTTACAAAGATCAATGAAAAGGGATTGACACTGGTGCCTTTGAAAGCTTTTTTCAATTCGAAAGGGCTGCTCAAGATTGACCTTGCCATAGCCAAAGGCAAAAAGCTCTACGACAAGCGGGAAACAATTAAAAATAGGGAAAACCAGCGGCAGATGGAGCAGATCAAAAAACAATACTAAACCAAAAACCTGGAATCCATGCGTTTTCCGACTGTACAGGAACAGCTTGATATTATTGTCGGCAATGTGGTTGAAATTATCAGCGTCGATGAACTTGAACAAAAACTTCTCCAGAGCCTGAAAACCTGCAAACCGCTTAAGATTAAACTCGGTGCAGATCCTTCGCGACCTGATTTGCATCTGGGGCACTCGGTTGTTCTGAGGAAACTCAGGGAGTTTCAGGATCTTGGGCATGAAGCCATTCTGATTATAGGCGACTTTACCGCCATGATCGGCGACCCCTCGGGAAAAAGCAAAACAAGACCGCAGCTCTCAGCTGAAGAGGCGAGGGAAAACGGTTTAAGCTACTTCGACCAGGCCTCGAAAATTCTTGACCCAGAAAAAACAACCATCTGCTATAATGCCGACTGGCTCGGGAAAATGAGTTTTGCCGATGTCATAAAACTTTCAAGCCACTACACTGTTGCTCGGATGCTTGAGCGTGATGACTTCGAAAAGCGGTATCGTGCCCAGGAACCTATTTCTATTCACGAGTTTCTCTATCCCCTTGCCCAGGGCATGGATTCAGTACACCTGAAAAACGATGTTGAACTCGGCGGAACCGATCAGAAATTCAACCTCCTTGTCGGCAGAGATCTCCAGAGGGAGTATGGAATAGCTCCTCAGGTATGCATTACCATGCCGCTGCTTGTCGGCACTGACGGTAAGGAGAAGATGTCAAAATCGCTCGGCAATGCCATCTGTTTCAATGACTCACCTGCCGATATGTATGGCAAATCGCTTTCAATTCCTGATACGCTCATTGAGACCTACTGCAAACTTCTGATACCACGGAACGAGGCAGGTGCAGCTGAAATCCTTGAACAGATGGAAGCAGAACCGAGAGCTGCCAAACGGGCTCTGGCAAAAAAAATTGCAGCGCTTTACTATTCAGAAGAGGATGCAGAAGGGGCTGAAACCCACTTCGATCAGGTTTTTATTCACAAGAAAGCTCCGGATACGCTTGAACTTCTTGAATTTGACGAACCATCAATGCCGATCATCAACCTTCTGATCACCCTTGGAGCTGCAGTCTCAAAAAGTGAGGCACGAAGAATGATTGATCAGAAATCGGTGCTTGTGGGCGATAGAAAAGTTGAAGAGATCAATGAGGCAATTGATCTTGAAATTGAACCAAAAATCATCAGAGTCGGAAAAAGAAAATTTTTTAAAGTGGCTATAAGAAAAACATTTTGAATACCACCTCTTTTTCCTATAATTCGTCAATTTCGAACCTGTAAACGATTTGAGCAACACCTAAATCCGGAGGCACTGCATTGTCATTTGTCCCATCAAAAGTTTTTTTCACCAAAGGTGTGGGAAGGCACAAAGAATATCTCTCATCATTTGAGCTTGCCCTGAGAGAGGCCAAAATTGAAAAATGCAATCTGGTTACAGTATCAAGTATTTACCCTCCTCACTGTGAACGCATCACGGTCGAAGAAGGCCTGAAACATCTCGCTCCAGGTCAGATCACCTTTGCGGTCATGGCTCGTAATTCAACCAATGAATACAATCGGCTTATTGCGGCTTCAGTCGGCGTTGCCATTCCCGCTGATGAAACGCAGTATGGCTATCTGTCGGAACACCATCCGTTCGGGGAATCTGCAGAGCATTCCGGAGAGTATGCAGAAGATCTGGCAGCAACAATGCTGGCCACTACCCTTGGAATAGAGTTTGATCCAAACAAGGACTGGGATGAGCGTGAGGGTATTTATAAAATGAGCGGCAAAATTATTAACTCCTACAACATCACCCAGACTGCCGAAGGTGAAAACGGCCTTTGGACAACGGTCATTTCGTGCGCCGTTCTCCTGCCGTGATGAGGTTACACAATCGCATTCCGCATAAGAAAGCTTGCTAAACGGGGAAGAGGCAGACTATTGCCCTATTCCCCGTTTGCAGTTAAAGAGGTTCAAGATACCACAGAATAACCTTTAATAAACGATGCACCACGGTTATGACTGAATCAATAAAAACAGATGTTCTGGTCATCGGCAGCGGTATTGGCGGACTTTATTTCGCTATTCACATGGCCGACCACGCCAAAGTCACAATCATCACTAAAAAGGAAAGTTCCACATCCAATACCAACTGGGCCCAGGGAGGTATCGCTGCTACCATTGATGACAACGACAGCGCCGAACTTCATATTGCTGATACCCTCGAAGCCGGTGCCGGGCTATGCAATGAGGAAATGGTCTCGCTTATGGTCAGGGAAGGCCCTCAGCACATAAAGCGACTTACAGAACTGGGTGTCAACTTTACAACCTCAGACCACAACAATCTGCACCTCGGCAAAGAGGGCGGCCACTCCAGGAGCAGAATTGTCCACGCACATGACTTGACCGGAAAAGAGGTTGAATCTGCACTGCTCAATCGTATCAACAACCATCCCAATATCACCCTGCTTGAGCACCATTTTGCTATTGAGCTGCTTACAGAGCATCACCTGGGAATCAAAACAAACGATATCAGCTGTTACGGGGCCTACGTTCTTGACTCAATGCAGCGCCGTCCGAAAAAAATTCTCGCAAAAATCACCATGCTGGCATCCGGCGGCCTGGGACATGTCTATCCTTACACAACCAACCCTGAAATTGCGACCGGAGATGGTGTGGCTATGGGGTATCGGGCCGGAGCTGAGATTGCCAATATGGAGTTTATCCAGTTTCATCCAACCTCCCTCTACCATCCGAAAGCCAAATCATTTCTGATTTCCGAGGCTGTCAGGGGATTCGGAGGAGTATTGAAACTGAAAAACGGTCAGGAATTCATGCACAAATATGACAAACGTCAGAATCTTGCACCTAGGGATATTGTCGCCCGTGCCATTGACTCGGAAATCAAAAAAAGCGGTGAGGATTGTGTTTTCCTTGATGTAACGCTTATCGATCCGGAAAAAACAAAGGAACATTTTCCCAATATCTACGAGACCTGTCTCAGCTTCGGCATTGATATGACCAGAGAGATGATCCCCGTTGTCCCTGCCGCACATTATTCCTGCGGAGGCTTACGTACAGACGATATGGGACGAACCACCATCAACCGTCTCTATGCCTGCGGAGAGACCAGTTGTACCGGGGTTCACGGGGCAAACCGTCTTGCAAGTAACTCTCTGCTTGAAGCTCTTGTTTTTGCCTGGAGAGCATGCGGCGATATCCGCGAACAACTTTACAAATTAAACAATACCGTCGATTTTCCTGATTGGGACGATACAGGAACGGTCAATCCCGAGGAGTGGATTCTTGTCTCACACAACAAGCGGGAAGCACAGCAGGTCATGAACGATTATGTCGGTATAGTGCGAAGCGACCTCAGACTCCAGCGGGCGAAAAGAAGAATTGACTTCCTTAAAGAGGAAACTGAGTCCTACTTTAAAAAGACTAAAATCACGACACAGATCCTCGAACTGAGAAACATTATCAAGGTGGCAAACCTTATCATCGAGAGCGCCATAAAACGCCGCGAATCAAGAGGATTGCACTTCACAACCGATTATCCGGTGAAAGATGACAAACATTTTTTGATTGACACGGTTTTGAGGTCGTTTTGAAAAAAGAGAAGCATAGGTCTTATAGGGCCTATGGTACCTATAGGACTCATATTTTGGGCTACTTAACCTCCTGCCAGTCTCTGGCGTAGCGGAAATCTATACCTGGGGTTCGGCCTGAAATTTTGGCAATGACCGGCATCATTCTTTTGTACTGGTTTCGGACAACCAACTTCCTGACTCTGTCATAGAAGGATTCAGGAACACCTTTATTGAGCACAGTCTGTTTATCCATTCTCTTTTCGAGCATCATATAGAGCAGCAGATCAACGGCTTCATAGCTGAAACCGAGGTCATCCTCATCACTCTGTCCTTCCCAGAGATCAGCTGAAGGAGCTTTGACAATCAGTTCTTCAGGTATGCCAAGATGACGAGCAAGACCCCTTATCTGGGTTTTATAGAGATCGCCTATTGGATTGACTGCAGAGGCCATATCACCGAACATGGTACCATAACCGAGGAGTAACTCTGTTTTATTGCTTGTTCCGGCAACAAGCCGGCCGTCTCTTGCTGAAACATCATAGAGAAAAACCATTCTTGTACGGGCCATGATGTTCCCCCTTCTCAGCAGCTGATCAGACGGTATTGTCGAGAAAAAAGCGTCCACCACCGGAGTTATGGAAATCTCTTCAGCCCGTATGCCATGCTTCCGTATCATCAGATCAGCATGCTCGATGCTTTCAGGACTGCTGGTTGCATAGGGCATCATGAGAGCGAGGACATTGCCTGCACCAAGCGCACGAACGGAAAGTTCACACACCACCGCTGAATCTATTCCACCTGAAAGGCCAAGCACAATCGAGTTGAACCCGAACTTACGTATCTCATTGACAAGAAAGGCCTTGAGAATATCTTCAACAATACCGTAATCGAGATGGAGATCCTGAACCTTCATAATGTGAGGCCATCTAAAAGTTGAACAACCGCATGACAGCCCTGATCAGCAGAAAAACCGAAGTATTGACCGTCACTACAAAAAACGCTGTATTTCGCAATGCGTTGTCGGTAACGCCGGAAGCGAAATCAAGCATAACCGCCAAACCGGTTTTACCGATCACAAGAGCATAGACAAGAGCAAAAAAGGCAAAAAGCCAGCTCCAGCTGCCGGTAAAGTAGAGAAGCTCGAAGAGCCATACAGGAGTCATAGAATAACAGAAAACCGTTAATATTCCGTCTTTTATATGCTCAGAACGTTCCCGCGCGAGTAAATAAGCCGACCCTCCCATCATAAGATAGAGCGCGGCAATATCGATCAAAAAGTTCGCTATGGCAAAAATCATAGCCTGACGGGGCAGACCTATCAAAGGAAACTTTGCGAGCTGCACGAGAGCAATAACGGGAACGGCATAATCCCTGAGCACATTAAACTCATCGCCTGCTGCTCCTTCTTTAAGATCTTTCCAAAATTTCGGATATTGAAACAACAGCGAAAAAATCGCTGAAAAAAGTTCTTTCACTCCCATAATAATTATTGCCTAAGCCATTTTTCAGGATTCAGCTTGACACGGCCTTTCCATATCTCAAAATGAACAACTGAGCCTTCCGCCAATTTTCCAGAAAGTCCTACAAGCTGCTGAGATTTAATAAGATCGTCCTTGACCACATATAATTGGCCCAGATTAGCGTAAACGGTAAGGTATGATTTAGGATGCCGTATAATCACAACATTGCCGAAGGTCGGAAGAAATGCAATCTGAACGACTCTACCCCCAGAAACAGCTCTGACCTGAGTATTGGCAGGAACGGTTATATCAATACCGTTATTGTTTGTAACAATTTTCAGATCCTTATCCTCTACAGATCCAAATTTGCGTGCGACAATACCGTTCCGTACAGGCCAGGGAAGCGAACCAAGAGCATTGTCAAAATCCGCAGAAACCTTTTCCAGCTCACTTAACCCCTCTTCCTGCACAGTGGCAACACTCTCTTTTTCAGATATTCTGGTCTCAGTTGTTACCGGCTGTTTCGTTTCTTTTTTAGCTGTTACGGGTTCCTGGAAGCCAGGTTTTTCGTATTGTGTTTTACTGCGTCTCGCTTCACGCTGCTTTTCTTCCTGCCGCTGCGCCTCTCGTTGCCTTGCTTCAGCTCTCTGTGCTTCACGGCGCTTTGCCTCAACTTTTTTCTGCTGCCGAATCTTTTCAACTTCCACTGCCCGCTGTTCAGCAAGAATAAGAGACTCTATCCGTGATTGCAGTTGTACACGTTTTTTCTGGACGCCAGCAAGTTGTGCAGCGTATTCCTGTTTGTTTTTCTTCAGGCGATCAAGCACCACTTCTTTTTCTTTTTTACTGGTCGACCAGCTTTTCAACTGCTGTTCCTGCTCCTTGACCATTTCAGCTTTTTGCTGATAGGTTTGCTCTAGTGCAAGACGGTTGTTTTCGAGCTTCCGGGCCGCCTTCTGCAATTCATCAACATTGTGACGCACAGCCCTGGTAAAAAAACCCATATATTGTATACGCATAATGGCTTTATTTACAGAACCGGATGCAAAAACATGCTCAATATCTCGAGTTCCTCCATATTTATAGACTGAAACAGCCGTTCTCCGGAAGTCTTCGGAAACCCTGCCGTAAATCTGGCGATTACCCTCAAGTTCATGCTGCTGCCGATCGATATCCCTGTCAAGTTTTTCGAGATAGTGCTGATTTTCGCTGATAATTTTTTCAAGCATGAGAATCTGTGTACGAATATTCTCAAGTGCCTTAAAAGACTGCGATTCTTTACGCGTTGTCAAGTTCAGTTTTGACTGGTACTCATTAAGCTGTTGTTTGAGTACAGCGAGATTCTGCTCTATCGCTGTCCGCTCTTTCTTGATTCTTGATATCTCACTGTTTATCCGGGGAGCAGCAATGACGATGAAATGATTACATAACAGAAACGGCAGCAACAGAAAGAGTAACACCAATAACGACCTCCGAAAGAAAAGATGGAACCGGCCGGGTGAAACGATAACAATCATTGAAAATCCTCGATCTTATATTCAGCCGCTTTGCCAGAAAGCGGCGCCGCATAAAACATAGACAAACGTTATAATAACTTCAGTTCAAGGTAAAGGATAAAAACCTTTTCTTCGCAAACGGTTCGAAAAAAAATAATTTGTTTTTCATGACCCGAAATAATTGTAAATATCGGTTTTTTCATAAGAGCACCATTTCATGGACAAACTTGTCATAAGAGGCGGACGCCGGATCTCCGGCTGCATAACTGCCTCAGGTTCTAAAAACACTTCCTTACCAATTATTGCTGCTACACTTCTAACCGGAAACGGTACCTTTTCTCTACATAATATCCCGGATCTGAAGGATATTCTGACCTTTACCCAACTGCTTCATCATCTTGGAGCTGAAACTTCCTTTTCCGGGAACACCTTGACGGTTTCGTCCCGAAATGTGAAAAGTCTTCAGGCTCCCTATGAACTGGTTAAAAAAATGAGAGCCTCAATCTATGTGCTCGGACCGTTGCTTGCAAGGTTCGGCCACGCAAGGGTGTCTCTTCCCGGGGGATGTGCATTCGGTCCACGTCCGATAGACCTTCATTTAATGGCTATGGAAAAGCTTGGAGCCACCATCACGATTGAAACAGGGTTTATCGATGCAACGGTCAAGGGAGGCAAGCTGCAGGGAGCCCATATTGATTTCCCCATCTCTTCTGTCGGGGCAACAGGAAACGCCTTAATGGCAGCTGTGCTTGCTGAGGGCACAACTACCATCAGCAATGCCGCAATGGAACCGGAAATTGAGACCCTTTGCAAATTTCTCACAGCCATGGGTGCAACAATCAGGGGTACAGGAAGCACTGAGCTTCAAATAGAAGGCACCGATTCGCTCAATGCAATTGAATTTCATAACGTTTTTGACCGTATCGAAACAGGAACACTGCTTGCAGCAGCAGCCATAACCGGTGGCGACATTACGGTAAACGGTGTTGATCCCGAACAATTGAAAGCTGTTCTGAAAAAATTTATCCATGCAGGCTGCAGTGTTGAAACAACCGTCAGCAGCGTTACCCTGAAAAGCCCTGAAAAGCTTTTATCGACTGATGTCACCGCAAAACCCTATCCTGCCTTTCCGACCGACATGCAGGCTCAATGGATAGCGCTGATGACCCAGGCAGAGGGAATAAGCCATATTATTGACAAAGTCTATCATGAAAGATTCAATCATATACCTGAACTGAACAGACTGGGGGCTCATATTGACATCCGCAAAAACCAGGCAGTTGTTCACGGGCCTCAAAAACTTTCCGGTACTACAGTCATGTCGACCGATCTGAGAGCATCTGCCAGCCTTGTGCTTGCAGGGCTTGTTGCTGAAGGCACTTCAGAGGTATTGAGAGTCTATCACCTTGACAGAGGGTATGAGAAGATTGAAACGAAACTGAACAGCCTGGGCGCCGACATCACCCGTGAAAAATATATCGAATTTTAACAACCACCGAAAAAAGATTATTGTTTTGCATATTATCAACGAAACGTTATATTATCTGCCTCTAAAGCCAAGCATTGAGGGCCCTTAGCTCAGTTGGTCAGAGCAAGCGACTCATAATCGCTGGGTCGTAGGTTCAAGTCCTACAGGGCCCACAGGTAGTGAAAATAATAAGTACCTGGCGTGTTCGTCTAGTGGCCCAGGACATCGCCCTCTCAAGGCGAAGATCACGGGTTCGAATCCCGTACACGCTACATAGAAGCACCCGTAGCTCAACTGGATAGAGTATCTGACTACGAATCAGACGGTTAGAGGTTCGACTCCTCTCGGGTGCACAACTTGTTGAAGTGATATTGAGGAGTGGCCAAATTGGTAAGGCACCTGATTCTGGATCAGACAATTGCAGGTTCGAGTCCTGCCTCCTCAGCAAAAAAAAAAGGCACAGTCCAACAAACTGTGTCTTTTTTTTTACTTACTTAAAAATTCGAGCAAAAAAAAGAGACAGAACTTTCGCTCTGTCTCTTTAGCATAAGAACCTGAATAAACGGAAACTTATTTTGCTGGTGCTGCAGGTGCGGCAGGTGCTTCTGCTGCAGGTGCGGCTGGTGCTGCAGGTGCGGCGGCTGGTGCTTCTGCTGCTGGTGCTGCAGGTGCGGCTGGTGCTTCTGCTGCTGGTGCTGCAGGTGCGGCTGGTGCTGCAGGTGCGGCGGCTGGTGCTTCTGCTGCTGGTGCTGCAGGTGCGGCTGGTGCTGCAGGTGCGGCGGCTGGTGCTTCTGCTGCTGGTGCGGCTGCAGGAGCTTCTGCAGGAGCTTCAGTTTTTTTTGCACAGCCCACGAAAGAAACTGAGCTTAATAAAAAGAGGAATACGAAAAATTTTTTCATTGCTGGATATTTTTTGTTGTTTGATAATTGACAGCTTCTTCAGCTTCTGAATATTAAAAAAAAACAGCGACTTTTCAAAAGACTACTGTATGGCGGAATATGCAAAATATTTCGATATCCCGCCACAATAAATGTTATTTTCACTCTACAAGCATCTCTAATTCCGCTTTTTCAAGCTCATCAAAGTTCAGATAGCGATAGATGTTTTCTTCCTTCTCACCGGAGAGATGTCTGGAAAAAACCTCCATATATTCATCCTTGTCCGGCAGATGTCCGAGAAGTGCACTTAATGCGGCAAGCTCTGCCGAACCAAGATAGACCTGTGCACCAGTGCCCATACGGTTATCAAAATTTCTGGTACTGGTTGAAAATACTACAGCATTATCAGCAACTCTTGCCTGGTTGCCCATGCAGAGCGAACAGCCTGGAGGCTCAATACGGGCTCCTGATGCACCGAATACTGAATAATAGCCTTCCTCGATAAGTTTTTTCATATCCATCTTTGTAGGAGGCACAATCCAGAGCTTCACAGGCACCGCTCCCTTATCTCTTAAAACCTCCCCGAGAGCCCTGAAATGTCCGATATTGGTCATACAGCTTCCAACAAAGACCTCATCTATCACTTTGGGCCTCTTTTCATCACGAAGAACCTCAGTAAGCGTCATGACATCGTCAGGATCGTTAGGGCAGGCAAGAATCGGTTCAGTGATTTTACTCATATCAATTTCGATAACTTCAGCATACTCTGCATCAGCATCAGGCTCAAGAAGAGATGGCTCTTTCAGCCATGCCTGCATCTTGCCGATACGACGTTTCAGGGTATCAGCGTCGCCGTATCCCTCTTCAATCATCTGCTGAAGCAAGGTGATGTTCGAACTGAGATATTCAATAACGGGCTCTTTATCGAGGCGTACAGTACATGCTGCGGCACTGCGTTCAGCAGAGGCATCACTGAGCTCAAATGCCTGTTCAACCTTGAGCTGCGGCAATCCCTCAATCTCCAGAATGCGTCCTGCAAATACATTCTTCTTTCCTTTCTTTTCAACCGTCAACATGCCACGTTTGATCGCCTCATAAGGAATGGCATTGACCAGATCACGTAACGTAATTCCTGGTTGAAGCTTCCCTGAAAAACGCACAAGCACCGATTCCGGAACATTGAGAGGCATAGTGCCTGTTACACCGGCAAATGCTACAAGTCCGGAACCGGCAGGAAATGATATGCCAATAGGAAATCTGGTATGGGAATCTGCGCCGGTTCCAAGGGTATCGGGCAATACCATACGGTTCAGCCATGTATGAATAACCCCGTCACCCGGTTTAAGCGAAACACCTCCCCTGCTCTGGATAAAGTAGGGCAGGCTGCGGTGCATCTTTATATCGGAAGGTTTCGGATAGGCTGAGGTATGACAAAAACTCTGCATCAGCAGATCTGCACTGAAACTCAACGCGGCAAACTCTTTCACTTCGTCGCGGGTCATAGCCCCTGTGGTATCCTGCGAGCCAACCGTCAAGGTTTCAGGTTCGACATACATGCCTGGACGTACACCTGGTAAACCGCATGCCCTGCCGATCATTTTTTGAGCAAGGGTGTAGCCCTTACCGCTATCAACAGGCTGTTCCGGTCGAATAAACAAGGTGTCTTCACCCAACCCAAGAGCTTTTCTTGCTTTTCTTGTCAGGGTTCTGCCTATAATCAGTGGAATGCGTCCTCCTGCGCGCACCTCGTCGGAGAGTGTGTTCGGCGAGAGTTCGAAACGTGCTATGACCTCACCGTTTTTCTCTACCCTTCCCTCAAAAAGGTAAAGATCAATGACATCTCCTGTCTCCATTGCCGTAACATCAGCCTGGATAGGCAACGCTCCGGAATCCTCTGCGGTATTGAAAAATATTGGTGCTATAATGCCTCCAATGACAACACCACCGGTTCGTTTATTTGGTACTGCAGGAATATTATTGCCCATATGCCACTGCACCGAGTTAATACCGGACTTGCGGCTTGACCCGGTACCAACAACGTCACCGACATAGGCAAGCGGATGACCTTTTGCTTTCAGTGTTGCAATGGTTCCGATCGGATCAGTCATTTTTGTGCCAAGCATACAGAGAGCATGCAGGGGAATATCACTGCGGGTAAAAGCCTCGCTGGCGGGAGAAAGATCGTCGGTATTGGTTTCACCCGGGACCTTGAAAACCGTAAGCGTCATTTTTTCAGGCAGGAGAGGCTTTGTGGTAAACCATTCGGCTTCTGCCCAGGATGTAAGCACATCCTCTGCATAGCGATTGGTTTTTGCAAGGCTTACGACCACATCAAACATGTCATAGACCAGCAGTGTCTTTTTTAATACAACAGCAGCTTCACTACAGATAGCAGGGTCTTTATGGCTTAAGGCGTCAACAAGAGGCTTGACATTATAACCGCCAAGCATTGTTCCTAAAATCCTGACTGCTTCAATTGTATTGATCACACTGCAGGAAATATCCCCTTTGAGAATACCGTCAAGAAAGGCCGCTTTTTCAAAGGCGGCATCGTCAACACCAGGGCTGATATGCTCACGAAACAACTCAAGCAGGTACTCCTTTTCCTGAACGACATCCTGCCTCAGCAGCTCAACAAGAGCGCGTGCCTGCTCGGCAGTTAACGGTAAAGGGGGAATACAAAGCTTTGCTCGCTCTTCGGTATGCGCACGATATTGTTGTACAAGACTCATAAGGTCAATCTCCGGTGTTATGGATGTTTGAAACGAATGTTCGGTAAAAAATAAATGGCAGGGAAAACCTGCGGGCAAACGCTGCGATAATAAAAAATAAAAATACCATCCCGTACTTTTAAAACCAAAACAACCAAACGTCCTCTTCCTTCGGATACCGAAGTTCTTTAGGCAGAAAACCTTGTTATGCTTGTTTCTTTATGTGGAAAAGAAAAACGGGAGGAAACCGGTGAAAAAATAACTATACAATCAGCATGCTGTCACCATAACTGAGAAAGTTATACCCCGCTTTAAGGGCTTCATGGTAGACTTTCTGCAGATGCTCCTGACCTGCCAATGCAGCTGTGAGCATAAGAACTGTTGAACGGGGGGCATGAAAATTGGTAAGCAAAAAATCGATAACACGAAATCGATACCCTGGATAAATAAAAATATCAGCCTCACCGGTAAGCGGTTCGTCACCAGAATAAGTCGTCATGCTCTCAGCGGCATGTTCAAGTGCCCTGGCAACGGTAGTTCCTACAGCAACAACTCTGCCTCCCGAAGTTTTTGTACGGCGTATTTTATCAACTGTACGGGGCGGAATAGAGAAAAACTCACGATGCATGACATGCTCTTCAAACGAATCGACCCTGATGGGAAGAAAAGTGCCAAGACCGACATGGAGAGCAAGGGTGACAACCTCCACACCTTTGCAGTTAAGCTTATCAAACAGCTCTTGCGTCATATTCAATGAGGCTGTAGGGGCAGCAACAGAACCAGGGAGTTCAGCAAACACCGTCTGATAGCGCTCTTTATCCACCTCCTCGGCATCCCGTTTGAGATATGGAGGAATGGGCACTGCTCCGAAATGATCGAATAGATCGCTTAACGATCCCTCACCGGAAACAGAAATACGGGCTATCCCCTGATCAACAATTTCAGCAACAAGCAGTTCACGATCGTGCGCGATAAGCGTATCACCTTTTTTCAGCTTCCCACGGTAAAGAACCAGAGTCTGCTCATCCTGATGTTTTTCAAGAAGCATCAGTTCTATCCTTCCTCCTGATGGTTTGCAGGCAAATAACCTTGCCCTTACTACCCGGGTGTTATTAAGCACAAGCAGATCGCCTGCCTTCAAAAAAGCATCCATACCGGCATATCTGGCATGCTCTATCGCACCTGAGTGACGATCGAGCACCAAAAGACGGGTCGAGCCTCGTTCCGCAGGAGGGTATCTGGCAATCATTTCTTCAGGCAGTTCGTAATCAAAGTCGCTGACTCTCATAGCACTTTCAATCTTGCCCGAACAGCTTCGGCATGGGCCTGAAGCCCTTCATAATCTGCAAAAGCTGCGATTTTTTCTCCACTCGATTGCAATTGCTGCTTCGAATAGGAAATAATCGATGTATGCTTGACAAAGTCACGAACTGAAAGAGGTGAAAAAAACCTTGCCGTGCCGCTGGTCGGTAAGGTGTGATTTGGTCCTGCAAAGTAATCCCCTACCGTTTCGCAGGAATAACTCCCCATGAAAATGGCACCTGCATGGTGTATTCCAGGAAGAATATCCCATGGATGTTCAACATGCAGTTCCAGATGTTCAGGGGCTATCATGTCCGATACCTCACAAGCCTCTTCAAACGATCCTACAAGAATAATGGCACCATTTTGCTGCAGAGAAGAAGCAATAATCTCTCTGCGAAGCATTGTCGGAAGGCGCGTTTCGGCGCACTCTCTTACTGATGCAGCCAATTTTTCAGAAGTAGTGATCAGTACCGCAGATGCATCCGGATCGTGCTCTGCCTGGGCAAACATATCAAGCACGATAAATTCAGGATTGGCCGTTTCATCAGCAATGATAACGACCTCAGATGGCCCGGCTATACTGTCGATAGAGACATGGCCGAACACCTGTTTTTTTGCCAGTGCCACGTATTTGTTACCCGGGCCGGTAATAATATCGACCTTGGGAATAGTTTCAGTCCCATAGGCAAAAGCGCCTATTGCCTGTGCGCCTCCGATTTTGTAGACAGAACCAATGCCGGCAACCGTTGCCGCAGCAAGAATATCTGGATTGATCTCACCAGCGACATCACATGGAGTGGTGATGAAAATATCCTTTACACCGGCAACTTTGGCAGGCGCCGCATTCATGAGAAGTGAAGAAGGATAGGATGCCTTTCCGCCCGGGACATAAAGCATAGCTTTTTCCATGGGTGTTACCCGCTGACCGAGAATCACGCCTCCATCAGTTTCATAAAAAAAACTTTTCTCGACTTCGTGCTGATGAAAACGGATAATATTGCGGTACGCTTCTTCAAGTATCTCAAGAAATCCATGATCTGCATGTTTATACGCATGCTGTATTTCATCAGGGGAAACCATCATCGTCTTCAATCGTACACCCTGGAACCTCTCCGTGTAGTTCAGAACAGCACTGTCACCTTTCTGCCGTACATCTTTCAGAATCTCATCAACGGCAGACTGAACCGAAATGTCGTAAGTAACACTTCGACTCAGTTGTTCTTTCAAGGCTGAACGTTTTTCAGCAAAACGATAGAGAGGCAGCACGTCTAACGGATGTTTTGGTTATCTGAATTCAATGATTCGATTGCAATAATGTACTCATTAGCTCTATTAATCGGAACACCGGCCTTTGTACAGAGTACAGGGGAAAAAAATCTAAAAAAAGAACCATCAAAACACTCTTTTCATTTGAAAAAAAAAATCCATTAACTACCTTAGGGGTTCAGTTCAAACCTTGGAATATAGCCTGAATAAGCTTCTTTCCAAGCCACTATGAGTTACACATCGAACCATGCTAAGATGAGCTTTTTCAGTAAACTGTTCAGAGATATCGCCATAGATCTTGGAACAGCAAATACATTGATTTTTATACGGGGCCAGGGAGTTGTTTTAAATGAACCCTCGATTGTCGCCCGCGAACGCAATACAGGAAAAATTGTTGCGATCGGCCATGAAGCACTTCTCATGCATGAAAAAACCCATCCTGGCATTATTACAATCCGTCCTCTCGCAAGTGGAGTTATTGCTGACTATGAAGCAACGGAAGAGCTGATCAGAGGATTGATCAATAAAACAAAAACTCAATTTTCATTCGGTATCCGTCGTATGGTTATCGGTATCCCTTCGGGCATCACCGAGGTAGAAAAACGCGCTGTACGCGACTCTGCAGAACATGTGGGTGCCAGAGAGGTTTATCTGGTTACTGAGCCAATGGCTGCGGCAATCGGTATAGGACTGGACGTTAAGGAACCGATGGGCAATATGATTGTCGATATCGGTGGCGGCACTACAGAAATTGCCGTTATTTCACTCGGCGGCATAGCGTCCGGCGAATCCCTGAGGGTTGCGGGAACTGATATCACCAATGCCATTATGCGTCACTTCCGCAAGGCATACAGTCTGGCTATCGGTGAACGCACAGCAGAAGATGTCAAAATAAAAATTGCATCGGCCTACAAGCTTGAAAAGGAAATGACCATGATGGTCAGGGGCAGAAACCTTGTGACCGCACTTCCCGAAGAGCGGGAAGTCAACTCAGCCACCATCAGGGAAGCTATTGCCACCCCGATCAGCCAGATCATCACATCGATTAAAAAAAGTCTTGAGGTGACCAAACCGGAATTATCAGCCGATATTCTCGACCGCGGTCTTTTCCTTGCCGGAGGCGGAGCACTGATCAAAGGACTTGACAAAAAAATCAATGAGGAGACCAGACTTGCCGTACACATCAGCGAAGATCCACTGACTGCGGTTGCAAGAGGAACAGGAGAGGTTCTCGAAAACCTTGAAAAATACCGCAGCGTACTCCTTGCGACCAAACGCTACTGAAAAGAGTACGGCACCTTATTCCTCTTCGAGAAGCCTTGTATAATACTCTTCATACTGTTCAACAAGCGAAGCTGTCTCGAACTGCTTCGCTTGCAGGATACAGGCTTCGGAGCACTCAAGCCAGTGAGTGTGATCTGTAAGCAGAAGAAGGGCTTTCTCTGTCATGCCAGCAATGTCTCCAGGAGCAAGAAGATAACCATGAACACCGGGAACAATAAATTCGGGAAACCCGCCAGCCAAGGTGGCCACAACCGGCACCCCACAGGCCATAGCCTCAAGAGCTGCAAGTCCGAATGACTCCATATTGCTCGGCATGAGCATAAGATCGGCAATAGAAAGCAGCGGGACAATAACCTCAAGTTTGCCGAGAAACCTTACCCGATCGGCAATCCCCAACTCCCGCACCAGAATCTCTGCTTCACTGCGTTCGGGACCGTCACCGACAAGAAGCAGTGTGGCATTAATATGCTGGTCTAAAGCATGAAAAATCCGGATAATATCACCAATGCATTTCACCGGCCTGAAATTGGAGATATGAATAACTATTTTTTCATCCCCAATACCAAGCTGTTCGCGGATCTCCTGTTTTGGAGAGCGAAAAAAAAACGAGGTATCGACAAAATTGGAAATCACCGTGATCTCTTTTTTCGGACTGAACATCCTGACGGTTTCATCCTTCAGGTACTCAGAGACAGATGTCACCCCATCAGACTTGTTGATAGCAAGACGGACAACATCCTGCATACCCCGGTCGGCACCAACAACTGTGATATCAGTGCCATGCAATGTCGTTGCAATCTTGAAACACTTCGCATGTGAACACTTGTCATCGAGCATCTGTCGGGCAAGCATGGCACTGAGAGCATGTGGAATAGCATAATGTGCATGCACGACATCGAGCTTTTCATAATAAGCGACCTCAGCTATTTTAGAAGCAAGAGCAAGGGAATAAAATGAACACTCAAAAAGAGGGTAATGTTTGAGTTCGACCTCATGGTAGAAAATATTTTTTGAAAAAGTACCAAGCCGGAAAGGTACCGACTGGCTGAAAAAATGAACCGTATGTCCTTTGGCGGCAAGCGCCTTGCCAAGCTCAGTGGCAACGGCCCCGCTTCCGCCATAAGTGGGATGACAGATTATACCTATCTTCATAGAGCGTGGTTGTTTTTTTTCGTTTAATATAACAATATAAGCAGGCAATAGTTGCCTTTACACTGCTCGGAATTTGCAGGTCAACATGCAGGTCGGTACATTCAACATCAAGACGATGTAACGAAAGAAACATTATGGACGCATAACGAGAGGGATGGAAAACAGTCTGAAAAAACAAAAGGTTGCTCTAAGCTCGGTAGCAGCAAGCCTCCTGCTTACCACCATGAAACTTGTGGTCGGCATTATAACAGGCAGCATCGGCATTATTTCTGAGGCTGCGCATTCAGCCCTTGATTTCGGTGCTGCAGGTCTTACCCTGTTTGCCGTCAGAATGAGCGACAAACCTGCCGACAGTAAACATCACTATGGGCATGCCAAAGTGGAAAGTGTCTCGGCACTTATCGAAACCGGACTGCTTATTGTAACAAGCGCTTGGATCATCTATGCCGCAATCGACCGCCTGAAAGGAGGAACCGTCGAATTAGAGGTCACATGGTACGCGTTTGCTATTATGATCATTTCCATCATTGTTGATTTTTCGCGATCGAGAGCGCTGAAAAAAGTTGCAAAAGAGACCAACAGCCAGGCACTTGAAGCTGATGCCCTCCACTTCAGTTCAGATATTCTCAGCTCGGCTGTCGTCCTTGCCGGCCTTATTTTTGTTCGAATGGGTTTTGCCTGGGCGGATGCTGCAGCGGGTATTGCTGTCGCCCTTTTAGTAGGATGGGCCGCTTTCAAGCTCGGAAAAAAAACAATCGATATCTTGATCGATGCGGCGCCGGAAGGTCTTTCTGAGCGGATTGAAGAGATAGCAATGACCATCGACGGAGTTATTGCTATTGATAAACTCAGGGTAAAACCAACCGGCCCGCAAGTATTTGTTGAAATGGTCATCTGTGTCAACAGGACCTTGTCGGTTGAAAAAGTTCAGCAAATCTGCAGGAATATTGAGAAAAAAGTTCGCGAAGATTTTCCCGTAGCCGATTTTACCATCAATACCAAACCTATTGCACTCAACAACGAAACAATAGCCGAAAGGGTGCACGTGATTGGCTTGAATCACAACCTTCACGCCCATAACATTTCGACAAACCTGACCGATAAAAACAAGCACATTACTTTCGATGTTGAAATTGACCAGCATCTTACCATCAAGCAGGCTCACGATACCGTGACCGCTCTTGAAGAGGAGCTGCACAGGGAGTTCGATGGAGACCTTGATATCTGTATCCATATTGATCCACTCCGCAATGATGGGCATAATACCAGTTCCCTCTCCTCTGAAGAAGAAAAGCTTGTGCGCAATATCATTGTCAGTGTCGCACGACATATCGAGAATGTTCAGGACGTCCACGACATCCAGATCAGGAAAAATGATAAGCAGAAACTCTTCATTACCCTGCACTGCTCATTTAACGATGAAGTGCTTCTGGAGGAGGTTCATTCACTCACAAGCCGCCTTGAAGGAGCAATTTACCAGTCGCTGCCTGACGCTTACCGCGTCATCATCCACGCAGAACCGCTGTTTGCATAACCATCGGAGGCAAGGAATGCAGCATTGATGCCGGAAACTATCAAACCTGCAATGAGAACATACCCTGAACTCGCCAAACGTAAAGCGTTGAAATTAAAGGGATCGATTGAGAAAATTAATCAATGGGTTCACTGATTTGAAAGTCCTGGAAAGCGATGCAATAAATGCGGGATCGGTTACTTCTTCATCGCTGAGAAAACGTTGGGTATAGTAGTCTTTGCATTTGAGATAGTCTATTGCCGGGCTTGTACTGTCATAACCTTTTGGAGGCCTGACCAATTTGCCTGAAGCTTTGACGCTTTCAGGGAAACAGCGTAGAAGATCATTGTCGCGAACAATCGATTCCCACTCTTTGAAAGAGGCATCAATTTCGCGCCTTATCTGATCAAGAATGGCGGTTTCGGGCATATAGATACCGCCGCCGATAAATGATGCTCCGGGTTCAACATGGAGATAATATCCGGCATAGGGACTTTTCCTGCCTCCCTTGCTGATAAAGGCAAAAAAGTTTGTTTTATAGGGCGTTTTGTCTTTTGAAAAGCGTATGTCGCGGTTGATGCGCATGATACATGCTTTCGGATCAAGATGTGAGGTTGCAATATCCACATCAAATCCTGCTATTTCAACAAGCAGTTTTACAACGGTATCCAACACATCACCCTGCGCCTTCTGATACTCTTTTTTGTGCTCATCGAACCACGCCTTGGTATTATTGGCTTTCAGGTCTGTGAGAAATTCGAGTGTCGTGGCGGTAATCATAAGTTGAAGAGTTAGGATGATAGGTCATATAGGACGAATACGACTTATAACATTTTTTTATGATCAGACAGATTGGAACTGGATGTTGAGGATTCATGATCCGAACCTTTTTTTTCTGAACTGGTCACCAGTTTGTGCAGAATGCCTATAACGAGAAGGGATGCAAGCAACAGACCATAATGCCATGTATTGGTAGCCTGTTCCAAAGTCTGACCGGCAGTGACGGTACGGACAGGTTCAACGATCAGCTGCCGAAGAAGAGTTATCATGGCTACTTCAATGAACACGACAACATGAAACACCCCGGTCTGGACATAATTGATTTCTGCAGAAATCAGGCTTGACAGTGTCCACACAATAAAGAGAGTTCCCAATGCCTGCAGAAAACCATGAGCAAGATTATTTATTTCAAATGAATGAACAACAGCCATGATAAACTCCCACAACACCATGATGCTTGCCAAAACGAGCGCTATGGCAAGAAAAGCATGCAGGATATGATTAAACGCACGTAGCGTACTTAACAGGCGATCTTCGAAGGATGCTATCATCGACTGACAGGTTAATGATTACCCTTGAGCTGAAAAACAGTTACCGATATCAATGCTTTTTACAAGCTTATTTCCTTTATTGTAACAATTAACCTCTGTGTTTGCAAAAAAAGGAAGTTCATAAATAAAAAATCCGGATACTCTCTTTTTTATCTCTTTATCATCACTCCCTTGAAATTATTGGAGAGTCTTCCTGCCAAATGTACATTATTGCTACCGATTCAGAGATATTTCACTATTGACGTCCATACTGTTCCACTGTACCTGCATGAATGAAAAAGAATTAAAAGAGCTGCAAAAGGGTGATATTCTTATCTGCCTTGCATATTTGCCCGATGACGTGGTCAGTGTCAACAGCAAAATACATATTGACGCCCCGCCAGCACAAGTATGGAAGACACTTACCGATTACGATAACCTGAGCAGTTATCTGCCGAAAGTCTTGTCGAGCAAGGTAGTTGAACGTCATGGAAATGAGATCATTCTTGACCAGATCGGAAAAACCGGTATTTTTATCTTCGAGAAAATTGTTCATTTTCGTTTAAAAATCACGGAAGAGTACCCAAGCAAAATCAGCTTCGGGCAGATAGAAGGAGATTTTGCAGTTTACCTGGGAGAATGGGTACTCGATTCCAGTCAGACAATAGAAGGCACCATACTCTCTTATAATGCAGAAATGAAACCGCTTTTTTTTGCACCGCCAATCCTGGTCAGTTTTGTTCAGCGACAGGATTTGCCGGGAATACTCAAGGCACACAAACAAAGAGCTGAAACGCTTTAGACTGAAAGGGCAACAGCTTATTACAACATAATGAAGCGGTTAAAATCGCATCAACCGGACGTTTTTACCTGCAACCATTTATTATCGAAACACTATGATTACTGATAAACCTGTGTGC
>Ga0364912_1005_pt1 | contig 135208 bp, 109 predicted proteins | sample SorcelJu500001C6_3_FD_206963 | JGI IMG/M metagenome (GOLD analysis project Ga0364912, IMG submission 206963) | Enriched cells from Trout Bog Lake Hypolimnion, Wisconsin, USA - BchlTB.June25.5000.01.C6 | ecosystem: Environmental > Aquatic > Freshwater > Lake > Hypolimnion/Profundal zone | place... | reverse complement strand
ATTCTGGCGACAAATTTTGTTTGTATTACTACTGTATTCTCTTTATAAAAAAGAACTTAACAATGTTGTTGTATTGTTTTTACTGAAGTCTGGAGGATAAAAACGTGTATAAAATCCCTATAACATCATCTAATAATAATAGTTACACTGTTCTATAATCGCTATTGGTATCTTTTCATTTGCCAGGCATTCGGTAAAGAGATTTTCAGTTGCCTGATGGTTTGCTGAATAAGTTATTGGGGGGAGTTGTGGTTGAAACGTATTATATTTAGCATAGTTATTCCTTTTTTTTTTGCCCAACTGATAATCCCTCTCTTTATGGATGCCTTCTGGCTTTCGCTTGTCATGATTTTTAGTGCAGAACTTGGCGATAAAACCCAGCTTGTAGCCCTGACGCTTGCAACTTGTTACAACTCGTGGATTGTCCTTTGGGGGATTTTCTGTGCAACACTTGCCATTCACGTTGTTTCCGCAGGTATTGGCTGGTTTATTGGAGACAAGCTACCTACCGAATGGATCAAGTTTATTGCGGGTATTGCTTTTATAGCGTTTGGCTTCTGGACACTGAGGGGTGATCATCTTGATGAAGACGAGAAGAGCTGTAAAACAACCATTCATCCCTTCTGGCTTGTCTTTTCAACATTCTTCATGGCAGAGATAGGGGATAAAACCATGCTTTCAACCATTACCCTTGCCTCAACACATCCGTTTCTTCCCGTCTGGATCGGCTCAACGATCGGTATGGTGATTTCGGATGGACTGGCTATCATAGCCGGAAAATTGCTTGGAGCCAAACTGCCCGAAAAAGCAATTAAAATAGGGGCATCAGCCATCTTTTTTGTTTTCGGAATCCTCAGCATGTATGAAGGAGGCTCCAGATTCGCTCTCTTTATCTGGGCAATTGCCGCAGTGATTATAACCATCACAGGCTACATCTTTCTCCAGGGAAGCCGAGTCCCAGCTCGGCACAGCACAAAAACCTGATCATGAAAAGCAATGAAAGCAGCATCAAGCCCCAAGCTGTCCGAAATTATTGACAAGCATTGCCCAACTTGGCTTTTCAGCAAGAAAATGATCAACAGCCGTGGTTTTCTCGGCATAAAAATTCGGACAGACTATTATTTTTCCGTTTCCCACCGCATGGTTCATGATGTTTTGTCGTCATAAAGGTGTAATCCATAACACAAGTTAAGATCAAAAATAAGACACACAATGAGCACCTCAATGAAATCATGGGCCACTCCGCTTGCCACAGCAACCTTCGTCATTCTTGCCGTCACGGGAACCCTTATGTTCTTCAAAGTTGAAACAGGATTTATCAAACCGATTCATGAATGGCTGAGCTGGGGTATGACCGCCGGGGTTATCCTGCACATCATCGCCAACTGGAAATCTTTTACAGGCTACTTTTCACGAAAACCCGCACTCGCCATTATCGGGACAGGTCTTATTGTCACTTTGATTGCTGTTTTTGCACCTGCTGGTGATCATTTGAATCCCCGAATGAACATGATTAAAGCGCTGGAATCGGCAAGATTAGAAACAGTTGCTGAAGTTGCAGGGCAAAATAGCTCAAGCCTCATCGCAAAACTTGGGAGTAAGGGAATCGCTGTAGGCCAAGCCTCAATGAGTATCCACGAGATAGCATCGCAAAACAACAAAAAAGAAATGGACTTACTCACACTGATCTTTGACCAACCTTCGAAAAATAACCGGCAAAAGTGAATTTAACCTATAGGAACCAGAATTGATTTTTGGATGAGGATGCAATCAAAGTCATGAATGGTCGGAACCATTGTTTTGTTCTCCTTTTTCTTTTACTGGCTGTTGTTCATGTTTTCCATCATTTACAGGGAGTACTTTATTTTTTTCCTTTTTGAAGGAGAGCAATTTTTTGGCATTGCCATCACGCCGAATCAGATATTCAGTTATAGCATTCTCTCCTGAGGCGTTATCTTTAAATTCCCAGAGATGCTTAAGTGCTCCTTCCATCAAAAGCGAATATACTCCGGTCTTTATAGCCTGTCGACCGGCTAATTGTACCAGTTCATTCATGGTGAAGCCGGCCTCGGATTGATTTGATTTGATTCGTATTATTACTGTATTTGCTTTGCAATGAAGCAGATATCGATATTTTTGCTGATCTCAAAAAAATTCTTTTTTTTCCTGATTTTATGCGGCATGGTCATTTCGGATGGACTGCTATCATAGCCAGGAAACTGATCGGAGCCAAACTGTCCGCAAAAGCAAGCTACATTTTTCTCCAGGGAAACCGAGCTGGGGCTTGGTGCTCTCAAGCAAAAAATCCCATAATAGTTATTTTTACTGCATCTATAATGCGGTGATTTAACGTCAAAATTGTATATATTATTTATATACTTATCTGACGGTGTAAGTTTTGTACCGCTATAATCATGAATAGTATCAAGCTGTGACAGTATGTTATTTTTGTGGCAGGCAGATCCCTAAGCGCACCAACGACTTTGCTCAAAGACAATCCATTCAGTAGGTCTACCCATTTTCAATCGAGCTGTATTATGAAAATGTACCCTCTATCACTGCCGCAGCAGGCAATCTTTCTTGATGCGCTCAAATATGGCGCTACTGCAAAATTCAATATGGGCGCAATTTGTATTATCAGTGGCCCGTTTGATGCTGTGCTGTTCCGGAAAAGTCTGGAATTTGCACATGGAGTGCACGATGTTAGACGGATGCTGGTTCACATTGATGGAGATGGAGCCAGGCAGGAGTTTATGGCACCCGATAGCTGTCCTTATCCCTTCGAAGAGTTCGACTTTTCAAACCATCCTGATCCAATTCAGTCTGCGATAGGATGGGTTTTAGGGGATTTTTCCCGCCCGATCCCTCTCGTTCAGGGTATTTTGCACGGTGATATTTTGTTCCATCTCGGTGAGGAGCTTTATTTCTGGTATCAAAAATTCCATCACATTGCCAATGATGGTTTTGGGCTTACAGTATTCAATGACAGTGTTGCTGCTGCTTACAATGAATTGCTTCAAAACAACCGTCTGCCAGAGTTTGAGCAGCACTCCTACATTGATTTTCTTGAAGAGGACCGCATCTACGAAGCTTCCGCCCAGTTCAGTAAAGACGATATATTCTGGAGTGAAAAGTTTCAGACCTTGCCTCAGCCACTGCCGTTTACCGCGCGTAAAAACGGATTAAAAGGTGATCTTCTCCATACAGAGCGCTGCACACTAAGCGTCAAACGAGAGGTTTACAACTCTATGGTTATGCATTGTCAGACAATGGGTGTTACTCCTGCCCAGTTTCTGCTGGCATGTTTATTTGCCTATCTGCACCGTTTTACCGGTAGCGAAGAGATAGTGATTGGTACTCCTATCCTGAATCGCAGCAACCATGCATTCCGTCGAACTGTTGGGTTGTTCATGGGTATGATGCCGCTGAGAATTCTAATTGACAAAAATAAAACTCTGTTTGATCTTGCCGCTACAATCAAGTCTGAAACCAGAATCTGTTACCGCCACCAGCGCTTTCCCTATGGAGAAATTCTGCGTCGGTGCCGTTCGGTTGATGGTTTTTGTCAGGGAATTTTCGATGTAACATTTGTCTACAGAAAACTTGACTTTGATCTTCTTTTTGGAGCTTCGCCGATGCGTACCATCAGCCTTGATCTCGGTGTGCGTGATGAAACACTCTCGATCGATGTCGATGACTATAATGAGGCAGAAGCGGTCAATATTTATTTTAATTATAATCCACTTCTTATTTCAGCAGTTGAAGCGAGCCAGATGGCATGGGCTTTTGAAAAGATGTTTCACGATGTCGCTCTGGATGCCAATCCCCTTGTTCGTGACATCCAGCTTTCTCCACATGCTGTCACAACGGCCTTCATCAGACCTTCAGACACTGCCGGCCAGACACTTATTGATATAGTCGGCGAGCGTGCACTCGAAGCTCCGGGTTCGTTAGCCATAATCTGTGGTGCGGAACGCATTACATACGGTGAACTGGAAAGAGCCTCCAGTAGTATTGTCCAGTTTTTGTCAGCTGATTGCTCAACTGTTCCTGAACAGCCAGTAGCGGTTCTCTGTGACAGGGAGCCATTATCAATTATGGCGATGTTTGGCATCATGAAGGCAGGTTGTGCGTATCTCCCACTGGATCCGGATATACCGCGCGAGCGGATGGAGTTTATTCTTCATGATAGCGGCTGCCAACTGATGCTTGTCGGTGAGCGGTACAGGAACGAAATATTCCATGGTGTCCGCTCTGTTCCAATTGCAGAGGCCCGATGCTCGGACGAATTAGCCAGAGCCCCCCGTCCTTTGTCATTAAGTCAACTGGCCTATATCATTTATACCTCCGGTACAACCGGGAATCCGAAAGGCGTCCTGATTGAACATGGAGGTGTTGTCAATACAATCAAAGAACTTATCCAGGCATGGGAGGTGACTTCAAGTGACCGTATCCTTGGCTTTGCAAGTCCAATGTTCGATGCTTCGCTTAAGGAGTATTTCCTTGCTTTTGCATCAGGAGCAGCGTTAGTCATTGCAAAAAAGGAGATTATTCTGGATTCAGACCGATTCCTCGATCTTCTCCGCACTGAAAATGTGACTGTTGGCTTATTACCTCCTACCTACCTGAGCACTTTGGGGCAGGTGGATATGACTCCGTTACGTTTGCTGGGAACGTCGGGTGACGCTGCCAATCCGGCAGATGTTGCATATCACGTTCGAAGCCGAACCTTCGTTAATGCCTATGGTCCTACTGAAACGTCGATAATTTCGACCTATCTCAGACTTGAAGCCGGAACAGAGTTTTCTGCCGATCGAGTCTCGATCGGCAAGGCCATTGGGAACATGCGCATACTGATTCTTGATGAAGATCGCCATCCAATGCCAATTGGCGCCATTGGCGAAATTTATATTGCTGGTGTAGGTCTTGCCAGAGGCTATCTGGGTCACCCGGAGTTGACTGCGGAACGGTTCGTCATGAACCCGTTGAGTGAAGGGGAGCGTCTCTATCGGACCGGTGATCTTGGACGTCTGCTTGCGGAAGGAAACATCGAATTTCATGGCAGGCGGGATACGCAGGTAAAGATTCGTGGTTACCGGGTCGAACTGTGCGAGGTTGAAACCGTGCTTAAAATGCACCCTTCGGTTGAGACAGCCGTTGTGCAAAAGCGCACAAGCAACGACACGCTTGTAGCCTATGTTGTTCCGCGACTGGAGTTTGAACCACGGGAACTCCGACGGTTTCTCTCCTCAAAGCTTCCGCACTACATGATTCCGAACAGTTGGGTTCGGCTCGACATGCTCCCGTTGAACATCGCTGGGAAGGTTGAATACGAGGCATTACCTGATCCTTGCGATGCAGAGGATCTTATTCAGGAACAGGGTGAGGTCATCATCTATACGGAACTCGAAAAGTCAGTATTGAAAATATGGGAAGAGATTCTTGGTCTGACGGCTATTGGTCTCGATGACGATTTTTTTGTCCTTGGCGGACATAGCTTGAACGTTATACGTATGATGTCGCGTATCCAGGAACATCTCGGTATACGTTTGGAGATGGCTGATTTTTTTGAGAATCCTACTGTGGCTGGTTTGTCGGCAGTTATTAACCAACACGGAAGCTTGCATAAATCCCCAACTCAAAAGACTCAACCGTCGGAACATATTCTGCGCGGCAGGGGAGAGCAAAAAAAAGGATTGATGGCTCAGCAGGAAAACCTCATCAAACTGGTCACCGAAGCCGTCAGGAAAATGTCGAGCGCCTCCAAGTGCTTGCGTACAAAAACTCTCTCCACTCTTCAGGAACGTCTTTGGCTTGTCCAGAAAATGGAGCCTGAAAGCACAGCTTATATTGTTCCTCTGCACATAATAATTCGAGGTAGCCTTGATGTGTGTTTGCTAAAGACGGCTATACGGGCTCTTTGGGTGCGTCACGATGCTCTTCGAACCATATTTCCATCTATCGGAGGGGAACCGGAAAGAGTTCTTTTATCCCACGATGCGCTGGTTATTTATGAGCACGACTTCAGTACCGTGGAAGCAGGAGTACAATGGCAGAAGCACTATCTGGAAAAACATGCCTCTGCGTTCAAAATTGATGAAGGTCCGTTATTTCGTGTCTGCATCTATACCATTGCTTCTGAAGAGCATGCACTTCTGATCGATTTGCATCACATCAATGCTGACGGTGTGTCACTTGATGTTATTCGGACAGAACTTTTCGATCTCTACAATGCGCTTGTGGAAGGACGTACACCAAACCTACTACCAGCACCTGAGCCATATGATGAATATGTAGAATACGAAACTACCCTTCGGCAAAGCAGTGAATACCGTCTTGAGCTGGAATCTTGTATCAAGAGATTATCTGGCGCTCCGACGCATCTTGATTTTCTGTTTGATAAGCCGCTGCCCGAAACATTCTCGTACAGGGGGAACCTTCTGGTCAACAAATATGATGATCTTGAGTTGCACAATCACGTTTCGGAGATTGCCAAAGGGGCGGGGTTGAGTCCGTTCATGGTTTATCTTGCAGCCTTCGGGATCTTGCTGCACTTGCATACTGGTCAGGATGATCTTCTTGTTGGAATTCCCACCTCTCTTCGATCGTCAGCACGCTTTTTTCGTACTGTTGGATTTTTCGTCAACACCTGTATCGTCAGGCTCGATTTCAGCGGGAATCCGACCATGCTTGAAGTCATGAAACGCACAGGAAATGCTGTGCGTGAAATGCTCCTCAGCCACGAAGTATCATTTGACCACCTCGTTCAAGCTCTCTGTCTTCAACGCACTCCGTCACGGCCACCTCTTGTCCAGGCCTCTCTTTCCTACATGGTAAGTGATAATCCTGCTGAACCGGCGATTCAGGAACTATCCGTCGAGCCGCTCTATTTATCGCGAAGTGGTGCAATGTTTGAGCTGACAATGGACATCCTTCTGCAGCCGGGCGGAGGTATAAGCACTATCGAATACTCATCAGATGCATGGGAGGAAAAAAGCGTCAGGAGAATGCACGATCAATTTCAAATCATCCTTAAAGAACTTGTAGAGTGCCATGAAAAGCATCTCGGTGAACTTAACCTTATGCCAGAATTGATGCAGGAGCCATTGGAAAAGGTTTTTCAGGGAGAACTGCTTGAACACTCAGTGCGGGGAATCACTGACTGGATCCTTGAACACTCCAGAAACAGGCCTGAGAGTACAGCGATTATCTCTGCTGGCCTTGAAACCAGTTATGCTCAATTGCAACGTCTTGCCGACGAACGTCGTGGTCAACTTGTAGCTCTCGGGCTGAAACAGGGAGATGTGCTGGCACTGGCATGCAAGCCAGGACTGGAATGGACGGTTACAGCCCTTGCCTCTCTGGCAGAGGGGATTATTGTAGCTCCACTTGATATCGATATACCTAAAGAGCGCTTGCATCATATCATCAACAACTCCCGTGCTCTGCTTCTCTGGCATGACGATGGTTTTTCTCATGCCTCAGGCTGGAGTCATCCAACGTGTCGGGTGATGAACAGTCATAATGCACCTAAAGCCGTATCGGTGAAGGAAGCGACGAAAACAGATTTAGCAGAGAGAGCTTACATTATTTACACATCAGGAACCACGGGAGTTCCCAAAGGTGTCTCAGTCAGTCATGGCGCTTTTGAAGCACACTGTCGCAGTGCTGTTCACGCCTATGGATTAACGTCGGAGGAGTGCTCTCTCGTCTTTGCTTCAACCTATTTCGATGCATCGTGGGAACAGCTCTTTGCTATACTTCTTGCTGGCGGTACCGCTCTTATCCGTGATGCACAACTCTGGACTCTTGACGAATTATGCAATCAAATTTCCACCTTTCGTGTGACTTGCGTGGACATTCCTGCCCAATATCTACGCGAGCTGCTTTTTTTCTGGAAAAGTCGTCCTGATTATGTTCCTAACTGCCTTCGTCTGGTCATTTGTGGAGGTGAAGCCATGCCGGTTTCACTGGCAAAGGAGTGGCTTGCAGCTCATCTCGGAGAAATATCTCTGATTAATGCCTACGGTCCTACTGAGGCTGTTGTAACCTCTACATTCAATGTGATTACCAAAGAGTCACGCCTCGACACAGCCTCTGGTATTGTTCCTATTGGCTTGCCTATGCCAGGCCGGATCCTGCGTGTACTCAATAATGAAGGTATTGAGGCAGGTGCGGGTATTGCCGGTGAATTGTGCATTGGTGGTGTATGCCTGGCAGATGGTTATGTAGACGATGAGAAGAGAACGGCCTTGTCGTTCCGTTATTGGCGCCGTACATCAGAGGGTGGCCGGTGGTCCGGCAATAGCACCGATGGAGCTATTTGTCTCTATCGGACTGGTGACCGTGTGCGCATCGGACCTGATAACCGTATCGAGTTTCTGGGGCGCCTTGACCGGCAGGTAAAGATTCGAGGATTTCGTATTGAGCCCGGCGAAATCGAAGCCCTTCTTGTCCGCCATCCCGACATAGCAGAGGCGCTTGTTATGGCGATAGATGATAATCGATTAGGCAACCGCATAGTCGCCTGGTGTGTACCGATGAGCAATACAACTCCGTCGCAGGGGGCAATGCTCGAGTGGCTTGAACAATGGTTACCTGACTATATGATGCCAGCTTCGATTGTTTTTGTCCCTGAATTTTTGAGGAGAGCCAATAACAAGATTGATATTTCAGCGCTGCCTGAACCTGAAATGATTCGTCCCAGTGAAGTCACCTCATCATCCGTTGTCGATGATCTGGAAAAAAATATCGCAGCAATATGGGTCGAGGTGCTTGGAAAGGCGGGAGTTGGTCTGAATGAAAACTTTTTTGATATCGGTGGACATTCCATCCTGCTGCTAAAGGTTCAGACGCGATTACAGACAGAACTTGGTGTCAACGTTCCGCTTGTAGAACTGTTTGCCCACCCGACTGTAGCCCGCATGGCAAAAAGAGTGCGAGGCGAAATCCCTGTGAGCTCAGGGCGTGTCAGAAGTGTGCGACGGGGTGATATCGCCGTTGTTGGGATGGCGGGTCGTTTTCCTGGTGCAGCAAACGTTGAAGAGCTTTGGGACAATCTGGTCGCTGGGAGGGAAAGCATCCGTTTCTTCTCTCAGGATGAGCTTGCGGAGGAAGGTATACCGATGAGTATCCTCCAAAAACCGGACTATGTGCCCGCTCATGGTTATATGGAAGGTACAAAACTTTTTGATGCTGATTTTTTTGGCTATACACCCAGGGAAGCCGAAATTCTCGATCCCCAGCAGCGAATCTTTCTGGAAGAGTCATGGCATGCGCTTGAAAACGCAGGGTACGATCCTGGTCGTTTCAAGGGAGAGATCGGGGTTTTTGGCGGTATGGGTATGAACCTTTATCTGCTCAACAACCTTTCTTCCCGCCTTAGTCACGGCTTTGGCGCCGACAGCTATGCCGTCAGTCTCGCCAATGACAAAGATTTTATTACCACCAGGGTCTCTTATAAACTGAATTTGCGCGGCCCAAGTGTAAACATCAACACAGCATGCTCGACCTCTCTGGTTGCGATACACATGGCTTCTGCCTCTCTTCTCGACGGGGAGTGTGACATGGCGCTCGCAGGTGGCGTTACCCTGCAAACAGAAATACACGGATACCTCTATCAGGCAGAAGGCATCTCTTCGCCTGACGGGCACTGCCGTGCCTTCTCCGAGGATGCAGCGGGAATAGTCGGCGGAAGCGGCGCTGCTATTGTTGTTTTGAAGCGCCTGCAAGATGCCATCGCCGATAACGACACCATTCACGCCGTCATCAAGGGGAGTGCTATCAATAATGATGGTGCAGACAAGGTAGGATTTACAGCACCTGGAGTTAACCGTCAGCGTGATGTTATTCGTACAGCTCTGGAAAGGGCTGGCCTCAGCTCTCGTGATATTCGCTACGTCGAGGCACACGGCACGGGCACCCCGATTGGAGATCCGATAGAGATAGAGGCCCTGAGTCAAGCTTATTCCCCAGACAAACCCAAAGCAGGCGGGTGCTACATTGGCTCAATAAAGAGCAATATCGGTCACCTCGACACAGCAGCCGGGGTGGCGGGATTAATCAAGGCATCGCTTGCGCTTGAACACGCTCTTATACCGCCAACCTTGCACTGCCTTCATCCGAGCAAAAAAATTGATTTCGATCAAACTCCTTTTCGTGTTGCCAACAAGCTCACTCCCTGGCCTGTGGAGGGGCTTCGGCGTGCTGGCGTAAGCTCATTCGGGATGGGGGGAACCAATGCCCATGCCATTCTGGAGGAAGCACCAAGGAACAGGAAATCTCTATCTCCCCGTCAGAATCTCTGGTGTATTCCTGTTTCCGCTCGAAGCATACCATCCCTGCTTGCCTTGGCCGAATCGCTGGCAAGGCACCTCGAAAAATTTCCGGATATTGATGCTGCTGATCTATGGTTTACGCTTGCAGAAGGACGTCGCTGTTTTCAAATGCGTACTGTACTTATAGCCGATTCGCATGAAGAGGTCGTAGCCTCACTACGCAGGCTTACTGAAATGGATATATTACGTACTGATCGCGATGGCCGGGTTATTTCTGGAACAGGCATGCCTCAGCTATCAATTATTGGAGAGCAGAGCAAGTTTGAGCGGGCCTGTGCTTTTTCCAGGGCCTGGCTGGCGGGAAATCTGGATGAAGCCTCAAGGTTTTTACCTCAAGGCCCCGTTCGTCGCATTCCTCTCCCGACATACGTTTTTGACCACAAGCGTTACTGGGTTGAAGCGCAGTCTTATGAAGCAAAAAAAGTGGAAAGCAAGCACGGCAAACCCGAAAAGCTGCCTCTTGACGAGTGGTTTTATTTTCAGGGATGCGAGCGTGTGCCTTTAAGGAGTTTACCGGAGCTTTCGGGGTCAACAATCCTGCTTGTTCACGATGGAGGTCATGTAGCCATGCGCTGGCAGGATGCCTTGCGCAAAGCAGGAATCCCTTTCATCGACACCAGGGGAGCAGAGGATCTTGAAACCAGAATCTCCGATCTTGCCCGGAAAGATGAACTGCCTTTGCTTTGCTGGCATCTGGCTGCACTCGATTATGACTCAGGTGGAGCAGCTGAGTACACCCGTCGTCTGGATCTTCTTCTGGCTGATATACGTATCATGGCGATGGCAAAGGGCCAGAGAGGTATGAAACTAATGCTTTTCTCCCCACAGCACAACAGCGGACCCGATGCACTGCCTGTTCCATCGTGTGCCTATCTGAAAGCAGCATGTGCAGTTATTCCCCATGAGTACAGCAATTTTCAAACCCAGCTACTCTTCGTTGATCCCGATAGTACCGATTCTTCATCGTTCTATGCAGCCTTTGCTGTTTCCTCCCTTTCATCCACTGATTGTATCTTCTCGCTCTCACATGGCCAACTCTGGCGACACACCCATGTGAAGTTGGCTCCCGAGAGTTCACTGAGCGGTATTGCCCGCATTAAGGAGAGGGGGGTATACCTTATCACGGGTGGATTAGGTGGTATTGGACTCACCCTGGCTGGCCATCTTGCCCGTGCAGCCAAAGCGCGTCTTGTTTTAGTTTCACGTCACCAGCCAGATTCCTTTGAGAGCGAATCTATCCAGCGTCTTGAGGCTGATGGTGCAGAAGTAGTGACAGCAGCTCTTGATATTGCGGACGTCGACGCTTTATCTGCGGTAGTGAACAATATTTTTGCGCAATGGGGAGGCATTGACGGTGTTATTCATGCTGCCGGAGTTGCAGGCGGCTGCCTCATAGCAAGAACACACATCGAGGAGCTCGAACGTGTTGTGCGAGCAAAAGTATCGGGCACAATAGCACTGGCAGAAGTTTTACGTGGCCGCGAACCTGCCTTTGTTCTGCTTTGTTCATCTCTTACTGCATCGCTTGGCGGTTTGGGACAGCTGGCGTATGCTGCCGCTAACACTTGGCTTGACGACTTTGCAAAAGCACAGTCACTTCTACAGCCCGGAATCTGGACAAGTGTCCAGTGGGACAGTTGGGCCTCAGTAGGAATGGCTGTGAGATCGAACCAGAGAAAAGTAAGCAGTGCAGGGGAGCTCACACTTTTACGCGAATGGGTTATCACTCCCGTCACATTCTGGCCTTGGGGCGAACACCTTGTCAATGGAGTCGCCATGTTGCCGGGCACCGCTTATCTGGAGCTTTTCATGCAGGCTCTGGACTTAACTGACCCGATCGAACTTGATAACGTCACGTTGAGCCAACCCATGATCTATGGTGGTGAGTCTTTGCGTGTGGTGCAGGTGCTCCGCAGCAGCAACGAAATCATTCTCCAGTCCAATGATGGAAAGGCCCTCTACGAACATGCCCGTGCAAGGCTTGCCGTGATTGCTGAACTCCCTTCACGGAGATCTATCGGGGAGATTGAGGCCCGCTGCAGTGAAACAGTAGAACCAATTCGGCAAACGACAAATGGAAAAGCGCCACAAATTGTCATTTCTGGACAGTCCAGATGGAAGGTAGAGGGTGATTTCTGGAAAGGCCGTGATGAAGCTCTTGCAAGGCTCGAATTGCCTTCACACTTTAGTGGTGACCTTATTGATCATCCGCTGCATCCCGCCCTGTTTGATATCGCCATTTCATACTACATAGCGTTTATCGAAGAGGGTTTTGAGCTTATGCCCTGGCGATACGAAAAACTGAAAGTTTTTTCTCCACTGGTGCCGCGCATCGTCAGCCATGTTCGCTTGCGTCGGAATAGCGAAAAAATGCTCGAATTTGATATTGACCTTTATGATGAGTCAGGCCGCCTTCTTGTGCAGGTTGAAGGGTACACTCTATTGCGTCTGGGCTCTGGAGAGGAGCTGCAACAGGCAGCAGAGGGAGGCGCGACTCCTCTGAATGCCTTTGCCATGACCCCATCTGAGGGTGTTGAGGTATTCCTTCGTTCACTTGCCTCCCGTGAACCTGTACTCTCTATCAGCACGGTAGAGTGGCAATACGCTGAGAGTCCTGTTGTGCTGCCCATTGAAGCCGAGAGCCCTGCTTCTGCAGATGATAAGGAATCCTCACGCAAGCCGCGACCTGAACAGGAGACTCCTTTGAGAGCGGCAAGTACAAAAAGTGAGATCCTCATGGCAGAAGTATGGGGAGAAGTACTTGGTTACACAGGTCTCGGTATTGATGACGACTTAATCGAACTTGGCGCTGATTCCCTCTCCGCTCTCCAGGCATCTGCAAGAGTCGAGGAACTTACCGGATGTCAGATTTCAATGGAGAGATTCTTTAAAAAGTCGACGATAGCATATCTGGCAGAAACGATTCTTGTGCCTGAAGCTGATGGAGGGCTGGGTGTTGTTACTGGCAACGAAAAATGGGAAGAGGGGGAACTATGAATCTTGCTGGTTTATTGAGTGAGCTCGCGGCAAGCAACATTGAGTTGCACGTAGAAAACGGCAAGTTGCACTATAAGGCACCCGAAGGTGCACTTACTACTGAACTGCGCCAACGTATCAGCACACATAAAGAGGAACTCCTCGCTCATGTAACCGGGCAGATACAAGAGGAACCTGAAATATGGTTGACTGACCCCTCTTCCGCTCAGGAGCGCCTGTGGTTCTTTAATCAACTGCAGGGGCCTAATTTTGTCTATAATATTCCTCTCTCCCTCTGCATGCGGGGGAAGCTTGACAAGGTTGCTTTGCGTCAATCTTTGGACGATGTAGTTCATCGTCACCAGGCTCTCCGCTCCTCCTTTTTGCATGATGGAGAAAACCTGCGACTGAAAATCATACGCGATATGCCAGCCCCATGGCTTGAGCGTGATATTTCCGGCGGTAATGAAGAGTCGCGCTTGACTCTTTTGCAGGAATGTGCCAACGAGATTGCACGACACTGTTTCGACCTCTCTCTGGCACCTTTGATGACAACTACGCTATTGCGAATCGGCCCTGAAGAACATATCCTCTGCATGAACTTTCACCATATTGTGGTGGATGGTTGGTCGATCGGGATCATTGTGCAGGAGATTTCTGCCGGTTATGAAGCGCATTTTGCTGGTCGTCCATTGTTGTTGAAGCCTCTGAAGTGGCAGTACACGGAGTATATTGCATGGCAGGCGGAGTTGTCACGAAGTGGGGCGATGGACAAGGATCTGGACTTCTGGCGAAATCGACTTGCCGGGGCACCAGCCTGCATCACCATGCCTGCCGACTTCAAGCGTTCGCCCGTGCAAAATTTTACTGGCTCATCCCTTCCTTTGCTTATAGACCAAGAAACGACAATCCGTTTGCGTGCCCGGGCGCGACAGTGGGGTGCGTCACTGAACCATCTGACACTGGCCGCTACGGTTATACTTCTTTCTGATTATTCCGGAAGCAGTGATCTGGTTATCGGTATGCCGCTGGCCAACCGCAACCGTCGTGATCTGGAGCCAGTTGTCGGTATGTTTGTCAATGTTGTTCCGCTTCGATTCAATGTTTCCCCCGATATGCTGCTTGCCGAACTCGTTGCTGATGTCATACGTGCCAATACCGAGGCGCTGTCACACTGCAATCTGCCCTTCGACCGCCTCGTCAATGCAATGGCGGTTGAAAAAGAGTTGAGTATAAATCCTATTTTTCAAGTTGCATACGATTATTTGCCACCTCTGGAGAGCCGATTCTCTTTTGGCGGTCTTGAGGTGGAGGCGGTTGATCTTATGGGTGACCATGCAATCTCCAAATATGACTGTACCTTCTATTTCGATGAGAGGGATGGAGCACTTGCAGGACAGATTGAGTTCAACAGCACGCTCTATCGTCCTGAAAGCGTAGAGCGCTGGGTGGAGGCATATAAAAGCATTTTGAAAGCAATGCTCGATACGCCTGATGCTTCTTTGAAATCCCTCTCTCTTGTTGCCTCGAAAGAGAGGGAGATGCTGGATCTCTGGTGCAGCGGCCCCGTTGTTGCGCTTTCAGATGAATCACCATGGGCAGGTTTTGAAAAAGTTGTGAGAGAGAGGCCTGATAAGGTAGCTGTTGAACAAATGGGTGTTAGTATCACCTACAGGGAGTTGGCGAGGCGGGCAGAAATCATCTCGTCAAAACTGGCGGATTTATCCATAAGCAAGGGTGATCGGGTTGGATTGATGTTGCCTCGCGGTGAAGATTATGTGGCGGCCATGCTCGGTGTGATACGTCGAGGAGCGATTTTTGTGCCTTTTGATCTCTCTCACCCTGCGGATAGATTGAGAACGATGGCGTTTCAGGCACGTCTCAATGTTGTCATCTCTTATGCCGGAAATGAAATCGCTGGAGTGCTGGCTCCGGCGACAGTTGAAATTGGGCCGCTTGCATGGAATGAAAGTTCGACACTGCCTGAAGCTATACATACAGCTCTCGAAGATCCGGTTTACATGATTTTTACATCCGGCTCCACAGGTATTCCCAAGGCTGTGAATATTCCATGGCTCGGCTTGTGTAACATGGTTCACTTTTGTATTCGTAACTTTTCCCTCTCAACGGCTGATCGCGTTTCTGAAATTGCATCACTTGCTTTTGATGCCAGTCTTTTCGAAATATGGCCCTCATTGTTCGCTGGTGCCACAATAGTCTTTGTGCCCGATGAAGTTCGTCTGGATCCCCGTCTTCTGCGTGACTGGTTGATAGAGCATCATATCTCTGTTCACTTCAGTCCGACACCATTAGCCGAAGAGCTTCTCACTCTGGAATGGCCTGCAATGAATCCGCTTCGCGTGATGAGTACTGGAGGGCAGACACTTCACTCATATCCGCCACCAAACCTTTCGTTCAGCTTTTTTAACCTTTACGGCCCTACTGAGTACAGCGTTTTTTCAACGTGGTGTCGACTCGAACCAAAGGTGGGTGAGTCCGGCCTGCCTCCAATCGGCACTGCAATAGAGAACACGCACATCGCCGTGCTTGACCAGGCTGGCCGGCGAACGTTGCCGGGAAATATCGGTGAGCTTTACTTGTCAGGTGCAGGAATTGCCTTGGGATATTTCGGAAATCCTGAGGCGACGGCCAGCAGTTTTGTAACCCTGCCGGACGAAGGTGAGACCCGATGGTATCGGACAGGCGACCAGGTACGCCTGCAGCGAGGGGGAACACTGGAGTTTGTGGGGCGTATTGATGGCCAGATTAAACTTCGCGGACATCGCATAGAGCCTGGCGAGATTGAACATGCCCTTTTGAGTGTTCAAGGTGTCGCACAGGCAGTTGTGCGTCTTGAGGATGAACATATTATAGCATACGTTGAAACGGGTGTAACCGGTATCAGTTCTGAAGCGGTTCGCATGGCAGTTTCCGCTTTACTGCCGGCATATATGATCCCTTCTCATATTGTCATGCTTGAAAGTCTGCCGCGGCAGAGCAGTGGCAAAATTGACTTGAGGTCAATACCTTTTTTTAAGAGCGACTCTTCAAATGAGATTACGCCATGCAGCATACCACCAAAGAGCAGTGTATTGGAAACTGACGTTGCCCGGGCATGGGCCATTGTGCTCAAGCATCCCGTTTCATCTGTGAAAGAGAACTTTTTCGACCTTGGCGGCCATTCAATGATGCTGGTACGCCTTAAAGATCAGATATTGAAGGAGAGCGGAAAAGAGATCACTATTCTGGATCTGCTTCGCTATCCAACTATTGCACAGCAGGCAGCCTTTCTTGATAACGGCACTATGCCTCAGGATGCACCGGAAAAGCTCTTTCAGCATCAATTTTCTGATGGAATTGCCATTATTGGTATGGCAGGACGTTTCCCGAAGGCTGAAAACGTTGAAAAGTTCTGGCAAAACCTGTACAATGGACGTGACTGTTTAAGCACGTTCAGCCCTGAAGAGCTTCTGGCCAGAGGTGTGCCACCCGAAATGGTTGAAAGCCCTGATTATGTTGCAGTAAACGGTATACTCCCGGAGTTTGATTGCTTTGATGCTGATTTTTTTTCGGTCTCTACCCGAGAGGCCGAAGTCATGGATCCCCAGCAGCGTCTGTTTCTTGAAGAGGCCTGGCACACCTTTGAAGACGCAGGGCTTGACCCTGAGCGAATTGATTCACGAGTTGGCGTTTTCGTTGGTTCCAGTTTAAATACCTACCTTTTTGAGAACGTTGTACCGCATGCCGATGTCATGGAAGCACTCGGTGGTTTTGCAGTCATGATCTCCAACGACAAGGATTTTGCTCCAACCCGTATTTCCTACAAACTGGGACTTCGCGGCCCGAGTATAAGTGTCAATACAGCCTGTTCGACCTCTCTTGTTGCCATACATCAGGCCGTGACAGCAATTCGGGATCGTCAGTGCGAACTGGCCCTGGCAGGCGGTGCCTGCGTGCATTCACGACAGATCGACGGATATCGATACGAGGTTGAGGGGATTCTGTCAAAAGACGGCAAATGCCGTGCATTTGACTCTGAGGCAACAGGTATGGTCGGCGGCAACGGTGTGGCACTGGTTCTCTTGAAACCATTACAAAAGGCAGTTGCGGATCGTGACCATATCTATGCAGTTATCAAGGGGATTGCTGTAAATAATGACGGCTCAAGCAAAATTGGCTTTACAGCGCCAAGCATCCGCGGACAATCCCTTGTTATTCGCGATGCTCTTCAACGGGCAGGAGTTGAACCGCACACGGTACTCTATACAGAAGCCCATGGTACGGCAACGAAGCTTGGTGACTCAATTGAGGTAGCGGCACTTGCGGAAAATTATGCAGCTGATGCCAGGCGAACGTTGCCAATGTTCCTTGGGGCTGTTAAAACCAATATCGGCCATCTTGATGCAGCTTCCGGAGCTGCCGGAATGATCAAAACCGCACTCTGTCTGCATCACCGTACTCTTGTGCCAACGCTTCATTTCAAAAAACCCAGTCCGCAGATTCAATGGCCTGCCAACAACAGTTTTCAGGTTTCTATACAGAGTTGTAAATTTGAAGGGAGTGGTACACCGCTTCGTGCAGCAGTGAGTTCCTTCGGTATTGGAGGAACTAATGCTCATGCTGTACTTGAAGAGGCTCCTGTTCGCCTGAGTGACCCAGAGGTTGACTCAGGTACCCTGCGGTTGCTCTTGTTTTCCGGGAAGAACGAAAAGGCACTTCAGGCTAATGCAGCGCTGTTTTCAGCCTGGCTGAAGCACCATGTCGGTGCAAGCCTGAGGGACGTAGCGCACACACTGGCCTTTGGGCGGCGTCACTGGGAATGCCGGGGGGTACTCTGCAGCTCAACTTCCTCTGAAGCCGAAGAGATACTTTCTGAGCCGCTCCTTACTGTGGAGCGTGCAGAAAGTGTCGCGTTTATGTTCCCTGGCATGGGAGCACAGAAACCCGGCATAGGCCTCGCTCTCTACCGTTCTGCACCAAAGTTCAAAGCCTCTATTGATCAGTGTGCCGATATACTCCAACCCATCCTCGGGCTCGATATCCGCCATTTGCTTCTTGCTTCCCCGAACGATGAGAGTGCAGCAGCTCAGCTTGATCACCACCGAATAGGTCAGCCCGCTATTTTTGCACTTGAATACGCTCTGGCGCAATTTTGGATGGATCTTGGTCTCTCGCCTGACCTGCTGATCGGTCACAGTCTTGGGGAGTGGGTAGCAGCCTGTGTTGCAGGAGTTTTCACCCTTTCAGATGCACTTCATCTTGTCACTCTGCGCGGCGGACTCATGGAGGCTCAACGGAAAGGGGCAATGCTTGCGGTGAGCCTGACTGAGGCTGAACTTGCCATACGACTGCCGGGATCTCTCGATATTGCCACCGTCAATGCTTTTGACCAGATTGTTGTTGCCGGTCCGGCGGAAGAGATAGCGATATTTGCGAAGCAGTTGAAAGCAGAGCAGATTCAGTGCAAGCTCCTGCACGTGAGTCTGGCAGCACACTCTTCGCTCATGCAGCCAGTTCTTGAGCCCTTTTTTGAAGCGATTGCCTCCGTACCTCGTCGTCCACCAACTCCAGGCATTACCATTGTCTCTAACATTACGGGTCGTTATCTGGAGCCCGATCAATTGCAGAGCCCTGCCTATTGGACGGAGCATATGCGTCAATGTGTGCGCTTTGCCGATGGACTTGGCACACTCTGGGAACGTCCAGGAGTTGCTTTTCTCGAGTGCGGGCCATCGCACACCTTATGCAGCATAGCCCTGCGAGATACCCGCAGACCGGATAACCGTGCCATAGTGTCAAGTCTTGACGGTAATGCCGTCCCCGATGCTGATTGGCGGCGTATACTCGAAAGTGCCGGAACGTTATGGTCGGCGGGTTTATCTATCGACCTGGAGAAGCTCTTTGCTCTGCAGGGTTCAAGAGGGCAGCGGATTCCTCTGCCTGGTTATGCTTTCCAGCGTCGGCGATACTGGCTGAATGCACCATCAATAACTACTTCATCATTCCCTGATGGAGTCGAAGAGAGTGATGATGATCAACCACCCGTACCTTCAAACCTGACTTCAACAGAAGGACGAGTTATTTCCATCATGCAAAAACTTCTTGGTCCGGTTACGCTGGGGCGCCATCGGGATTTTTTCCTTTGCGGTGGAAATTCGCTCATGGCGGTACGCCTTGCCTCACACATCAGGGATGCCTTCGGTATTCCTGTCACGCCACGACATATTATGCAGGAGAGGACACCTGCAAAAATTGCCGCACTTCTTGATGCAGGTGAAGGGCAAAAAACTGCAGATGGCACAGGAGAGTTCTGTCTGGTTCTTCTTTCCAGGGGGGATGACAGTCTCCCGCCTATAGTTCTTGTTCATGCCGTAGGCGGCGGTATTTTCTTTTATTCTGAACTCTTGAAAGCGCTCGCTACCAGGCACCCCGTATATGGGCTTCAGGCTTCAGGATTGTGGGACGAATCTCCTCCCATCGAAGGGATTCGCAGTCAGGCTCAACACTATTATACATCACTCTTGAAAGCCGGGATAGATAAACCTGTCATGCTTGCGGGCAGCTCTTATGGAGGACTGGTCTGCTACGAACTGGACCGGCTTTATCAGATGTCAGGTCACCAGGCAGCGCTGGTCACCCTTTTTGATTCTCCCGGACCCGGACACATGCCTGTGCGAATAGAGACCGAGGCTGAAATTTGCGCATGGATGTTGTCGCTTGACATTGCTGACAGGGATTATGCCTCTGATCTTGCGCGGATGAAAAAGTTGAACCACGATGAAAGAATGGGCCTCCTGCTGGATCAGATACGCAAAAGGATGATGCCGCGCGCTACAGCAAGAGACTTAAATAGCCTGTTTCGTGTCTTTAGTCAGAACCTTGCCAATATGCAGAACTGGAACCCAGAGCAGCACAAAGCACGAATTCTTTTTTTCAAGGCTACTGAACAAAGCGAATTACTGGCGAAAAACCCTGAGTTGGCATGGACTCAACTGGCCAACGGTGGTCTGGAGATTCTGTTGTCACCTGGCAATCACTCTTCAATGCTCTCCTTCCCGCATGTGAATTTTATTGCGACAGAAATCAATCGCAGATTGTCAGCTTTTACATCTGATGTTAAATAAACTTCCATTCACGGTTTTATGTTTCCAAAACCAAGCTGTCCTGTTATTGCTTTACCTGGTGCATTGTGTACTTTATGAGAGAAACTGTATGCGCACCACACAATGAATAATTTCGTTTGAACCTTGTATTGATCGTTGAAGAAAAAAATATAACAACGGGAGGGTTTGTATGCCTTTTCCTGATCTCCCTTGGAGGAATATGCCGTTTGTGCGATAACCGGTAGATCGGGGCGTCTCTTTTTGATTTCTCTTGTTGCATTGTAACCGTTCATCACTGGCATTTTGATGTCCATGAGGACAATATTGATTTCAGGGTGATTTGCCGCCAACTCTATGGCCGTCTGCCCATTCTCAGCCGAGTATACGCTCATGTTGCAGCGTGAAAAAGAACCTGCTTCCCTTTCCCTCTTCCGATTCAACGCCGATAGTGCCGCCCAGCAATGAAATGGCAAAAAAGAGTTCCTTACCCTGTATTTCAATAAGGTTGCTTGCAACATCCATATCCCGGATAGTGCCATCCGCCTTCCGGTGCTTTCTCATGAATCTGTTTTGTTTCTCAACCCGGTATTTTGTCAAATCACTGGTAACAATCTCAGGCGGACTCGCGTTGATATCCCTTATACTCATCAGCTTAAGCTCTTCAATCGACCGACCGTAAAATGCAGCTGCCGCATGGTTGGCATCAATGATGTTTCCAGTATCCGGATCGATAAGCAGCATGATGTTGCCATGCTCCTGAAATAATTTCAGAAATCTGGCACTGCTTTTCGAGAGCATCTCTTGAGCCTGCTTGCGTTGTGTAATATCCGACAGAATAACCCTGCATTCATTAGAGCTGTAACTCATGACAGCATCAAGGCGAACCGTCATCTGAACAGTAAGGCTGGGTGGTGAGAGTAGTTGGGGGTTGCTATCGGTGGGTAAAAGTATAACTTCACCGATGACGGTGACTATTGTGCTGAAAACCCTGTCAAGCAATGCCTCAATGGCAGAATGATCTTCAGCAGCAACAAATCATACAACTCTCTGCACCCATCATCTTTTTGGCCGTCCTGTTTGCCTCCACAATCTTGCCGTCGCGAGTAAGGGTGAGATAGCCAACAGGAGCAAATTCGTAAAGCTCGGTGTACCGGAAGAGACTCTCTTCAAGCTCCTTCTGCTGTTGTTCAGGTTCGGTGTGGTGAAGAGAGAGTTCCTGGATTATCCGGATCATCTCCTCTGGGGTAGAGTGGTTATCCTCTCTGCTCAGATCATTGAGCTGCAGGCGCTCTTCTTCCCTATAGCTCAACTCAGAGCCGCCAGTGGGTCGAATGATGTGTTGTGTTTTCGCCATGGGGAGCGTACATTTATATTCCTATAAAGTAAAAATAAATAAAAAATTGCATTAAACCATTATAGCCATGCTTTCCGTGTGAAGCAGGAAATAGTCCAGAAAACAAATTATCACTATGTCAGACAACACAACAGATCGTTTTTTTAGATATCTGAATTGGCTTTTCAATCCATTCCATGGGTTGAAGACAACGGAAGTCTATGATTTGATTGGTACCTCTTCACTTACTGAGAATGCTTTATATCTGAATCTTGGCTATTGGCGTGATGTGGATACAATTGATGAAGCCAGTGAAGAGCTTGCTCTTCTGGTGGCGAAAAGAGGCGGCATGGGTCCAGGTGATACTGTATTGGATTGTGGGTATGGTTTTGGCGATCAGGACATCCTCTGGGCAAGGAACTTGAAACCCGAGAAAATCATTGGGCTGAATATTACGAATTCTCAGGTTAAGCGAGCCCGGATAAATGTTGCCGATGCGGGACTCGAGAAATCAATCGATTTAAGAGAAGGTTCGGCAACAGAGATGCCAATTGAAAATGAGTCCATTGATCTGGTTGTTTCCGTGGAAAGTGCTTTCCACTATAGAACCCGTGAGGATTTTTTCAAAGAAGCGTTCCGCGTTTTGCGTCCAGGTGGAAGGCTTGTGACAGCGGACATTTTACCAACAAAAAACCCCAAGAACCTCTTCAGTCAAATAGAGCATTGGCTTTCATGGAGCCTTGTCGCAGGAAAATTTAATATTCCGCAAGAAAACTACTATTTAATCCCATCCTATAATAAGAAACTCTCCAAAGCCGGATTTGTCAATATTGATATAAAATCAATACGTGACGATGTCTATATACCTCTTCATGAGTATCTGTCAAGAAACCAGTCATTTGTTGGCAAGCTGCATCCACTTGCAAAAATTCTTGCACAATTAACGTTGAATCGTTCTGCAGAGAGTGTCTACGCCGGCCTGGACTATATACTTTCTTATTCTATAAGGCCATAATTTGAAACCTGCTGTGCAGCCCGGGCCTCAGCCTGCTTGTCGCGCAGCTCGAAGTGCGTCGGGTAGTCCCTTTACAACTGATGCTCTTCGATCCGGCCTTCATTCATCTTGTAAATCCGATCTGCGATGTGGAACCATCGTTCGTCATGGGTTACGCAGATAACGATTTTGCCGCGAGCCTTGAGGTCAGGGAGAAGCTCTTCATAAAAGATGCGACGAAAGTGAGGGTCCTGGTCTGCAGCCCACTCGTCCAGAACAATAACCTGCTTGTCTTCAAGCTCTGCAACAATAAGAGCCAAGCGCTTCCGTTGTCCTGTTGAGAGATCTATAGTGCTGAAAGAACCATCACGAACTGTAACCTTGTCATGCATTTCGAGGCGCTTCAGCAATGTGCTGATTTTTATGGGATCGGGCTCTTTTACAGCATAGAGTCGTCGTGAAAGATGAAAATCCGAGAAAATTGCGGAAATTCTGTTCCTGTAGTCCTGCATCTGGTCAGTTGTTACTGGTATGCCATTGGCAACAATGGAGCCGTTGTCAAGTGGGATAAGGCCGGTAAGCAGGCGTAGAAGTGTTGATTTACCTGATCCGTTTCCACCGGTGATAAAGGTGATCTGTCCGGCTTTGAACTCTGCTGTAAGTGGTCCGACAGAGAATAACGGGGAACCCGACGCGTCACGGTATGAGAGTGCGGCATCATGCAGTGCTATCGATAACGGATCTTTGTCAAGATGACCAACCTCTTCAATAGATGCTGCATCTGCAGCAGTACCAAGTTTGTTCTCCATCGTCTCAATGTTTTCAAGTGCCAACTCGGCTTGAGTTACCATCGGGGTGACAAAAGAAACGGTACTCACTGGTCCGGCTATAAAAAGAACGGCAATAGTTGCAGGCAGGGCCACCTCATAAAAACCGGCAACAAACAGTGGTACAACGAAAACGATCAATCCGGCCAAAGAGTAGAGCATTGCTTCAATGATGGCATAATTGCGGCCCCACTGGGCTTTCAGTAATGAGTTTGTTGTTCTTGACTTGTGAGAAGCTTCACGAAGAGTATTGATCACCCCGTCAGCTCGTGCTCCGTTCATCCTGACCTCCTTAAAGCCATTCAGGAGTTCCGTGAGACCATTAAAGACAGCTCCCTCGGCTGCTGCAGCTGATTGCATGAATGTTCTCAGTGCATGAACGCGCTTGAAGCGTACTGAAACTGTAAGGCCAGCAAGGCCAAATGCAAGGATACAGGCTAACGGTGATAACCAGGCAAGATAGATGGCAAGAAAGAGCAGTATTATACCATGCTGGAAACCAATCACCAGCATTGGCAGTACCTCCGCAAGAATTTGCGTATCCTGCGTCAGCACACCTTGTATATTGGCGCGACCAATCCGGTCAATCGTTACAAGGTCAGTTTTGCGTACAAGGTTGAACAGACGAACCCGGAGCTTGTGAATCAATCGTTCACTGTCAATTGATGAGGTTACCAGTATATGGATTTGCGTAACATGAAACAGCAAGATGCTGATTGCAAACATCAGGAGGAGGCGGCCGCTGATCCTGCCGTTCGCCGCCTCTTTGGTGGCAGCCGAAACAAGTGCTACGATTGATGTTGCTGCAATCGCTGACAAGGTGTTTACAAATAAAACCGATGCAAGATTTTCAGGAATTTCACGAACTACGGTTTTGAAGAGTCTCATTTTCCCTCCCTCTTGTTTGTCAGTAACTCAGTTATCCGGCCTTCCTCAAGGTGGAGTATGCGATCGGCAGCATCAAAATAGCGGTCATCGTGAGTCACAGCGATGATGGTGAGACCTCGACGTTGAAGTTCTGGTAAAAGTTCGTGGTAAAATTTTTTCCGGAAGTGTGAATCCTGATCTGCAGCCCATTCGTCAAGGATGAGAATCGGTTTTGTTTCAAGCAACGCGGCAACAAGTGCAAGGCGTTTGCGCTGTCCGGTTGAAAGATTGGTTCGTGCAAATCTGTTCTCCTTGATTCCTGTAACCTGCGCCATCTCCATCCAGTTCAAAAGCTCTTCAGCTGCCAGCTTGTCGATTTTTTCGATACCATAGAGTTGGGAAAAGAGGTGAAAGTCTGAAAAGACGGGCGCTATCAAAGCACGATACGTTGCAAGCATGTCGGACGAGATCACCCTGTTGTCAATGGTCAGAATACCGCGATCAGGATGATAGAGGCCAGTCAGGAGTTTAATGAAGGTTGATTTTCCCGCACCATTGCCACCGGTCACAAATATGATTTCACCTCTTTTGAACTCAACATTGAGTGGTCCTATGGCAAAGGGCTTCTCTCCGGATTGTGACGGAAACGAAAACTCAATATCAGCCATTCGTATCACTGAGAAATGTTCATGAATTGCATCAGCTTCCGAATGAGTGCCTTGTTCTTCAAGTGTCTTGAGCTCTTCATGGAGTTCCATCATGCGATTTGCCGCAACTGTCGCCGCCCTTAAAACACTCAGAGACTGCATCAGGCCAAAAATTGGCGCTATCATAAAGAGGATTGCGGCTGATATTTTCACCAACTCCTGACTGACAGCGGGGGAGTAAATCGGCACTACGAAAACAACCAGTCCAAGCATAACGTGAAACATTGTCTCACCAAATACGAACTGATGCCAGCTTTGCCGGTGCAACTCGCTTCGAGTTGTGACTGTGTGTGTTGAAAGTTCGCCAAAATCCTTGCCAAGGGCCTGACTATGAGCGCTGGAGAGGCGTTGCTCCTTGAATCCGTCGAGAAGGTCTGAAACGCATTCAAAAAGCTTTGACTCATCAGAGGCCAGATCCTTCTGACATTTCTCTACAGATAAGCCTAATTTGTAATAGACAGTTGCAGCGGCAATCAGCAAAAAGGTCAGAAGGAAAAAGGACAAAAGTGATACTGTTGCGATATAGAGGAGAATGGTCACGGTCAGTATGATTGATCGTGACGCCATGGCGAGGTACTGAGAGTTCGAAGAGATGACCTTGCAGCTTTGAGTGATACTTCCGAACAGCCTGCTTTGGCCAAAGTGTTCAAGTTTCCACAGATCGGCATGACGAAGACGATCTATCAGCTGCATCCGCAAATAGTCAATCGCCTGTTCAATATCATCCGCAAACCTGGCAATCATCCGACTGTCAGAGACTACGTAGATGATGACGCATACAAAAAAGAGCCCGGCTATGGGGAGCTCAACAAATCTTTCTTTTGTTACATCAATTTTCTGAGCTGCATAGGTAACAAGTGCAAGGATAGCCGTGGTACTCAATGCAGAGAGAACCGCACTGAGCAAAAGCCGGTGAAGTGGCTTTTTTTCCAGTAATTGCAGAAGCCGAAGCAGATTCACTGTGTTCTCCCTGTCATAAAGATAACGGCTCGCAGCATCTCATTGTGTTTATCCCAAACCCTATTCTGCTACTCACATTCGTGAGTTCCACCAACTCTTTCAATATAAGTAAAGAGAATATAATGCGTATTTTTATAACTGCATATTGCCTTCTATTCTATTCTATTCCATTATGCGGGATTTTTTTCCCTTGTACCTATAAAACGCAAAAACGATATTTTTGCGTAAATAAATATTTGAAGTTTCTTCGTGGTTTGTTTAAATCGCAGAAATAACATTTTAGATAATCGAGCCTATTTTGTGGAAGCAAAAATAAAAGATATAGCAACTGTGCGGGTGGGGTACTCGTTCAGGTCTCGTCTTGACGTATCGAGAGATGGTAATGTGGCGGTCATCCAGATGAAGGATCTGCTTGATGATAATACTGTAGGGTGCGATGGAGTGATCCGGATTGATCTGGATAACGTCAATGAGCGTCACCTCGTTTGCAAAGGAGATCTTGTATTCCGGTTGCGTGGTCTTTCTTCTTGAAGATCCCGGAAAGGCAGTTGTGGCGGCTCCTTTACTAAAAATCAGGATTACCAAGCCCGAAAAGATTTTGCCGGAGTATCTGAACTGGTATATCAGCCAGCGGGAAGCACAGGTATTTTTGACAAGCAGGGCAATAGGGACAGCTCAGAAGATGATCAGCAAGGATGTCCTTGAGGATTTGGAGGTTTTCGTGCCTTCAATAACAAAACAACAAAATATCATTGAGATGGCCTCGCTTGCTGTTCGTGAACAGACCTTGTCGAGTGTGCTTGCTGAAAAGCGGAAACAATATATTTCAATGGTATTAATGCAGTTTGCTAAAGGAACCACGGAAAGACACGGAAAATGAGTTAGAAATCCACAGGAATACAATATGAGTATCAAAATCGATCAGAAGGATATCAATAATGCGGCGTGGGCTGCGTGCGACACCTTCAGGGGTGTTGTTGATCCGGCACAGTACAAAGATTACATCCTTGTCATGCTGTTTTTAAAATACATTTCAGATGTCTGGCAGAACTGTGTCACTTGAAGTACCATGATCACAGTACTGAGTTTTATAAACTCCTCGACACTGTAATTCCCGGCTGGGAAAAAGTAAAACACAAACTTGAATTGGGTATGGTTTAGACTCAATTTTTTGTTATAGCCCCTTTAATGGCCCCTGCTCATTAGCTGTAATGCCCTTCTTAACCTCATTCATGAGCGCCTGCACTCCTTCAACGGGGATTGCAGGCCAGGTGATACCCAGCTTTTCAAGCAACAATTGCGTCCGGTCTGAGGCAACCACCACTTTATCTGTTTTGCCCAGAAGTGGGGAGTCGGATTGAAGGCTGTAATTTTCAACAGTTTCTGCAAGGGCCGATTCCATCTCCGGTTCATCAATCGCAAGCTGAAGCCTTTGAAGGAACTCGCCAATGTCGCAGGAGTGGACGATTTTTTCCATTCCCTCCACCACAAGAATAATATCGGCCAGCCGGTCTTGGCGTGAACTCTCTATATGGTGTATCTCATTGGTTAATGTTTTTGTGTCAGCAAGCGCCATGAGTGAGCGTGCAACCACATCGACATGACTGAGTGATGCATTGAGCTCCGCAGGGATGACTCCAAGGCGCAAAAAGGCAACCAGTTGCCGGAAGAAGGCGTTATCCCGGATGTTTTGCTGTAACCTTGTGCTGTCGGTCGCAAAAGCAATGTTTCCAACTCGATGGATGCAGGCGTTTGCCAACTCCCCGCGTGAAGCAATCACCAGACGTTCGGCCTCCTGTTTGGTTCGGATGTAGTAGTTATCGTCAGGTGTTTCCGGGGCAAAGTCATACTCGGTATAGAGCCTGAAGCTGTCTGAAGCGCTATTGCCGAATACCGACATGGTCGAGACAAAGTGAAGGTCTGAGGGGGTCGGCTTCCGGCGTGCAGCCAGTGTTACAAGGTGGCGTGTTGCATCGACGTTGTCGGCAAGAAAATCATGGAAGAGGCCTATATGATTGACATTGGCGGCGCAGTGGTAAATGGCATCCACACTATCAGAAAGTTGGTCATAATCATGGTGAGAAAGAAGAAGTTCCGGATGTCGCAGGTCACCAGCCACTACCTTCAGGCGTGGGTTATCACGTAACTGAGAGCCAGTCTCACCTCCAAAATAACATGCCAGAACCTTTCCAACCCTTGCGTGTGCCGATTGATTGTCCGTGCTGCGTACCAGCGCTGTTACATTGATCGTCTGGTCGGCAAGTAGCTCCCGCAGGAGATAACTTCCGAGATAACCTGTAGCGCCGGTCAGCAGGACATGACGGTACGAGTTCCTTGATACAAGTTCATGCTCAAGATCAGAGCAAATGCGGGCTTTATAGAGTATGCGCTGAGGACGCAATGCTTCTTCACGTTCACTCTCGATTGCCGCTTGAAGTTCCAGATCATGAGCATATTTGGCAGAGAGAGCCCCAATAATCGAGCGAAGGTGGTCAGGGCGAGGTCGGCAGCAGAGGGCAAAATCTGAAAGAACGGGATGTTCGTAAAGGTTATTGACATGACACTGGTATTCACGACGGAGTTGGCTTATCACAGCAATGGCCTTAAGACTGTCGCCCCCGATTTCAAAAAAATTATGCTCTCGAGCAACCATTTTCTGATGGAGCTGCTGTTGCCAGAGCTCCGCGACTCTTTTTTCAGCAGTGTTTTGTGGTGCTGTTTGCTGCGAATAGCCATTATTCGGCGTTGTACCGGAAGTGGCAGAACCATTACTTGTTTCAACACCATTGAGGAGCAGCTGGCGATCAACTTTGCCGGCAGCATTGAGCGGCAGGGCTGCGATTCGGACGACTGAGGCCGGAATCATGTACGAGGGGAGTGCTTCTGAGAGATAGCTGGCCCACTCTGTCTGAGTTGGAGTTGCGGTTTGCGAATCCATTGTGACAAACGAGCGGAGCACCTGGGTGTGGTCCGGGAGTGCTTCCACTATAGCGACCGCCTGTTTTACGCCTGGACAGCTCATAAGCCGATGCTCGATTTCGCCAAGTTCAACGCGCTGACCACGCAATTTGACCTGTGTGTCTCTTCTTCCAAGGATTTGCAATTCACCTGATCTGAGCCAGCGGCCAAGATCGCCTGTACGGTAGCACCGTTCGCCTGCAAAATCCACAAAAGAAGCCGCAGTGAGATCTGGCCTGTTGAGGTAACCTGCTGCAAGCCCTGCTCCAGCAAGCCAGAGTTCTCCTATCACACCGGGAGGCAGGATGTTGCCGCATTCATCGACGATGTAGATTGCTATATTCGACAATGGACGGCCTACTGTAATCTGCTCGGTATCAGGATGGATGCGGCCTAATGCTGACGCAGCTGTATTTTCTGTAGGGCCGTAGCCATTAAAGTATTCAAGCCTGGTTGCGTAGAAGAGTGCATCTTCCGGAATCGGTTGCTCACCGACAGTCATCATAATGCGCAACCCGGGAAAGTCTGAATGTTCGAACAGGCGCAGATAGGATGGTGACATCGTTGCAATAGTGACGCCGAGCCTCTTGAGCAAAGAGTGCATCCCGGAAATATCGTTCATCTCTTCCCGCCTTATTGGCACCAGTGCCGCGCCGGTTGACCATGTTATAACCAGATCACTGATCCATAAATCAAAGGATGGTGAAGAGAGCTGCAGTAAGCGATCCTCACAGGTCATACCGAAGATTTCAGCCTCTCCCAGAGCAAGATTAAGCAGGCCTTCATGAAGCAGGACAACTCCCTTTGGAAGACCAGTTGAGCCGGATGTATAGAGGATATAGGCCCTGTCATCGGGTCTGCTTGTCAGGTTGATCTCCGGTGTCTCAACTGTGCCACAAAGAATGTTTTCAGGGCGTAACGTAATAAAGTTACCACCACTGAGTTCAGGAGGCAAAGGGAGGGTGTCGAGTACAATGATGATGCGCAGCTCTGCGTCCCGGGCCATAAAGGCAAGTCGTTCTGCCGGAAGGTCTGCCGTTAATGGCAGGTAGCAGGCAGCGGCTTTCCAGATTGCAAGAACAGTTTCTGGCAGGGAAGCTGACCGTTCAGTAAAAACACCGACCGTTTCCCCACGCTTTACACCAAGTTTGAGCAGGGCATTGGCCAAGGCATCAGTCCTAAAGTTTACTGTTTTGTAGCTTTGCATGCCAGCATCGGTTACTATTGCCGGATGTTCAGAATGCGTTTTTGCTATCCTGCGAAAGAGCTCAGGGAAGGAGGTCGCTGACCAGGAGAGGAGAGGGCCCTGTTGCCACCTGTCGAGCAGCTGTTTTTCTTCAGGCAGAAGACGAGGAAGCTCTATCTCGTTGTGGTAAACTTTTCCCCCGAGAAACCTCATCCACCCCACAAGTGAATCAAACCAGCCATTGGCGGTATCCTCCGTATAGATGGCGGCATTAGCATACCATGTCACGATAAGGCCACCATCTGGCACTCCTTCATGCACAAGCACGAGATCCTGTGCTGGCCCATTGCGTCGCAGCTCATAGCTTATCTCACCAGATTCCGGAAGTGCAATTCCGGTAAAAATGAGATCTGATTCAGATGTGATCTCTACAGCCGGGTTTTCTGTGGCAGCTATATCAAAGAGAGGATAACGGCCAGGGTTTGTTGCATGAGTATGCTCCTGCCGGAAATCACCGTAGATACGGGCAAAAGGGTAGCGGGAGTGCTGAAGTGCTTCAGCAAGATTCTGTTGCATAGTCTCAACCGATCGCTCGAAAGAGTGTGATTCGGCACCATGGCATGCAAGAGGGAGCATATTGATAAAGTAGCCGATTGTTTGCGCTTCAGCTGCAGATTGGCGGTTTGAGGCTGCTGTACCCAGCAGAAAGCCTGAGCGTCCGGTTCGACGCCGTACTTCAACTCCAAGCAAGGTGAGCATGAGCGCATGGAGCGTCGCCTTGTTTCTCTGTGCAATGGTGCGCAGCGCATCGACCGTGCTCCGGTCGAGACGGGTTCGAAAACAATGGCTTCCCGGGCAGGAGGTGGCTGAACGTGTTTTTGCCCGTGGCTTGTCAAGAGGCCATTCACCGAGAGCCTCGGGTGCTCTTATAAGAAGTTCTGCAATGACACCTTTCCAGTAAGTTGCATCACGAAGAGCTTCTCTGCCCTTGAGATATGCGACCTCCCTGGCGGCACTATAATCAAATCCGATTGCCAGCGGAGGCAGTATTTTACCTTTGATCAATGCAGAGAGTTCATTGATGAGAATACCAAGTGAAAGGCCATCACTCACAGCATGATGCATGACCAGCCAGAAAATCGGCAAACACCCTTCAACCTCCATCAGGCCTGCACGCCAGAGACCCGGAGTGCTCATGACCAAAGGTGCACTCTGTCGACTACTGATAATTTGGTGTGCTTCATCATAAGAGGTCACAAACTGGAATTCAAGGCTCTTATCCAGTTTTTTTGAGATGAAACGTCTCAGAATACCGGATTCGTCTTCATGGAAGCTTGTGCGCAGCGCATCGTGTCTTTTGATAAGTTTATTCCATATCGCTTGCCATGGATTGACTGATAATGTTGTATTCCCTTGCACAATAAGTTTTAAGGAGAGATTGAACCCGCTGGTGTCGACTCCTGCCTGTTCAGCGGTCCAGAACTCGCGTTGGCCGAGCGTGCATAGATCGGTTGTTAGAGTGATTCCTGCTTCAGTTGGTTGAGCCATGCGCACTCTTTCAGCGAATCCGGCAAGCGTTGGTTCAGCGAAAAGCTCTCTGGCTGGAATCTCGCACTCAAGGGCTTTTTCAAGCTGGTGAGCAACCGCGATTGCCCGCAGGCTGTGCCCTCCAAGTGCAAAAAAATTGTCTTCACGATGTATGGGACTTTTCCCCAGTATGGTTGCCCATATTTCAGCGATGCAACACTCAAGCTCATTTTGAGGTGGCGTCAACCCTGATGGTAAGGAGTGTTTTTCCAGCAGGGCAAGAAGTGCTGATCGGTCAACCTTGCCCGAAACAGTCAATGGAATCGATTCTACAGGAATCACTCCGGATGGAATCATGGAGGACGGCACTCTCTCTCTGAGGTGCTTTTGCCAGTCAGCGATATCAGGCATTTGTGCGCCAGTTTTCAGACGGACAAATGCCCATAGACTTTTTGCTCCTTCGTGCTTTGCATGAAGGAGAACCACAGCTTGAGAGAGTGCCGGATGGGTGGATAACGCATGCTCGATTTCGCCAGGCTCAATGCGGATACCGTTCATCTTAACCTGACTGTCAATACGGCCAATGATCTCAACTATGCCATTCCTGTGCCAGCGGCCAAGATCACCTGACTTGTAGTAGCGATAGCCAGAAGGCGTCGTTATGAAACTTGAGTGCGTCAGTTCTGGCTGGTTCAGATATTCCTGACTGATGCCCATCCCGCCAAGCAATATTTCGCCTGTGACCCCCGGAGGAAGGAGCTCTCCATGCCTGTCGCAGATGTGTAGGCTTGTATTCGGCAATGGTTTGCCCGCCGATATAAAATCATGATTATCTGCATCCAGGAGAGCCATTGTGCTGGTGATGGTATTCTCTGTCGGGCCGTATGCGTTGAAATAGTGAAGCTTTGAGGCATATCTCTGCACATCGCCGTACACTGGTGCTTCGCCGCCTGTGATGAGAGTACGGAGGGATGGTGGCAGTTGTGTTCCTTCAAAAAGCGCAAGGTAGGTTGGTGTAATATCGGCAAGAGTGATGCTTGCTTCCCGCACAAAGTCAAGCAAACGGTTTGGCGATTCAATGATTTCATTGGTCACATGGCAGATCGCCGCGCCGCACGCAAATGGCACACCGAAATCTGACAGCGAGACATCGAACGATGGAGAAGCAAACATCAGACAGCGGTCAACATGAGTCAAGCCTGATATTTCAGCAGCACCGAGCGTCATGTTCACAAAGCTTCTGTGACTGATCAGCGTACCTTTGGGTTTTCCGGACGAGCCCGAAGTATAAATAATGTAGGCTGTATCATCGGGAGAGCCTGCAGTGATTACTCTTGTTGAGTGTTGCTGTCGAAACGGTTCTGATAACTCTTCAGGGCGCAATGCATTTGGCAGTTTGTCAGCTAACTGCTCAGGCACGGCAAGAGCGTCAAGCACTATAAGGTGCGACACCGCAGCATCTTGCACCATAAAGATCAGTCGTTCCTGTGGCAGCTCTGATGCCAGCGGCAGGTAGGTTCCGCCAGCTTTCCAGATACCAAGAACAGCGGCAGGGAGGTGGGGGGATCGTCCGGTCAGAACACCCACAACGATTTCTCGTTTGACACCCTGGTACAAAAGAGCGTGGGCAATGAGATTGGCCTCCTCCTCAAGATACCGATAGGAGAGGGAGCTGTTTCGGGTTATGACAGCAGGGCGATCGGCCTGACCAGGTCGGTCAACTACTCTTTCAAACAGTTCATGAAAGCGTAAGTGCGGTCGCTCAACGGTTTCGCCATCTCCCCAATCGAAAAGGAGTGTTTCTTCTTCCGGCAGGAGCTGTGGCAGTGGTTGTGCCGAACGGAGAGGATCAGCGGCAAGCCAGCGGGCCCATCCGCTCAGAGCATCTAACCATATTCGTGCGCTCTCTTCGGAGTAAAGTGCCGCATTGACATGCCATTGGAGGATGAGTTCGCCCCCTTCCTGATTCTCATGAATGAGCACCATATCCTGTCCGGGAGATATATCAGTGTGCACATACTGAGGGGATTTTGTTGCATTTATTGCCCTTGTGAAGCGGCAGGATGCACTATTTCGGCGTGTTCCTGGGTTTTCAGTTACAGCGATATCAAAAAGTGGATAACGCTGAGGATTCCGTATCTCTGGATGATCATTCCAGTATGCACGGTAGATATGAGAAAATGGTAAACGGGCATGCTGTAAAGCCTCAGCAAGAGTGTGCTGTGTTGCTTGCAAAAGATCACCAAAACATTGCCCTGCTCCCGTCTTGAGATGCAGGGGAAGCATGTTTACACCATAACCGACTATGTTGGCATCAGATGCTGATTCCCGGAGGGATGCAGTTGTGCCGATCACAACATCAGTACGTCTTGTACGACGCCTCACTTCCAAAGCGAGCAGTGAAAGTATCAGAGCGTGCAGGGTTGTTTTATGGGTTCGTGCAAGAGTTTTCAGGCCTTCAGTTGTCTGAGAGTCGAGGAGTAGTTCAAGCCGATGGCATCCAGGTGGGTTTGTTGAAGAGCGTGGCATATCAAGAGGCCACTCCTCAAAAGCGGTAACAGGGATTTCCTGTAACGCGCTTTTCCAGTATTTCAGGTCGTTGTTTGCATGGAGAGAAGCAAAGTATGCCTGCTCCCGGTACGCAAACACCGTTCCACTCTTACAGGGTACGGGAAGATCACCGCTTGCCAGTACTATGGTCAATTCATCGAAAAGCGTGCCTGTCGATTGGCCATCTCCAACAGCGTGGTGCAGTGCAAGCCAGAAATAACGCTTATGTTCATCACAAGCCTCAACGAGACCCGCGCGCCAGAGCGGCGCAACATGCATAGGCAGTGCGTTGAGCTGACCTTGCCTGATGTGAGCCAGTGCTGCGGCACTGGATTCAACTGCTGCAAATTCAAGTGTATCGTCAATCTCTTTTGCAACCCTGCGTTTCAACTGACCGCTCCCATCATCCTCAAAAAAAGTACGCAATCCCTCATGGCGTGCCACCAGAGTTGACCAGGCGTTCTGCAAGCGATCTTGAGTGATCTCCCCGTTGACGAGATAGCAGACAGGAATGGTGAATGTACGGGTATCCAATCCTGCAGATTCTGCAGTCCAGAACTCTTTTTCTCCCTCGGATGCCAGATCAGTGATAGTCAGAATCTCTTGCTCCTCAAGAGCTGGCAATGACTCTATTTGTTCAACAAAAGCCGAAAAAACCGGAGCAGCAAAGAGAGCGCGAGCTGAAACTTTTCGCCCAAGACTCTCAGTGATACGGTGTGCCAGGGTTACAGCAAGCAGGCTGTTTCCTCCAAGTGCAAAAAAGTTGTCATGTCGGGTAACGGGTTGACCCAGCACATCACTCCAGATGGCCGCAATGTGTTGCTCAAGTGGGCCCTGAGGTATCTCGCGATCAACCCTGTTATCCTGCTGCTTTGCAAGAGCGAGAAGCGCATCCCGATCGACTTTTCCTGCGAGTGTAAGAGGGAAGGTCGTGAGAGATATGATACTTGCCGGGATCATGTGTACCGAAAGCCGTTCAGCAAGAAATGCCTTAATCGAAGCCTCGGCAGGGGATTCATTAATTTTTGGCTGAATAAATGCCAAGAGCACCTTAACGCCACTATCAAGTTCCTCTGCAACAACAGATGCATTGAGGATTGCTGGATGCTTACACAGTGTCTGCTCAATTTCACCAAGTTCAACACGTTGTCCGTTCAGCTTGATCTGATGATCAATACGTCCGCTGATCTCTATTTGCCCATCTGCTGTCCATCGGCCATAGTCTCCTGAACGATAGAAGAGTCCATCAGGTGTCGATACAAAGCACCCTGCATTCAGCTCATGACGGTTCACGTATCCATGCGAAATCCCCATACCACCAAGCCAAAGTTCACCCTCAACACCGGGAGGCACCTGAGAACCGTTACTGCGCTTTATCGAAATACGCAAATTTGGGAGGGGTCGTCCTACGGTTATGGGAATTTCCGGATGGTGATCGCTCATCACACGTCCTCCTGCAACAACGATGGTGGCTTCTGTCGGTCCGTAAAAGTTCCAGAACTCACTCCGGTCGGCATGATGTCTTACATCGTTATGATTTGGCGCCTCACCACCAGTAAGCAGAATGCGCAATCCCTCAAAAGGCAGCTCTTCGCTGACTCGAAGGTATGAGGGAGCATGGAAGGCGACAGTGACACCGGCTTCCCGGTAGTAACGCTTCAGTAACCAGGGATCTTCCCTCAGGGCTGGTGATACAGGTACCAGAGCGATTCCATTCAATAACCCGTGTCCCAGCTCCCAAAGGGAAGCATCAAAGCCTATGCTGGAGACTAATGACATCCGGTCTTCAGGCTGCAAACCAACTCTTTCGGCAACTCCAAGAACGGCATTGATATAGGCTCTATGTGTTACAGGAACCCCTTTCGGTTTTCCTGTTGTGCCTGATGTGTAAATGATGTAGGCAATGTCATCCGGTGAGCCATCAATGTGTGGACGTTTGCTGGATGCCTTGCACTCCTCAGGTCGGATAACAGGGGCGACAGAATCACAGAGAAGTTGCGGTATGGCAAGCCCGTCAAGAACGACAAGAAATTCCGCCCCTGCATCTTTTACCATGATGGAGAGTCGGGTTGCAGGATATTCACCGGGAAGCGGCAGATAGGTTGCACCCGCTTTCCATATTCCCAGCACGGTTGCAAGGATGTCAGTCGGGCCGGAGGCGAGCACAGCAACCCTGCTTCCTCTTTCGACGCCCTCTTCTATCAGACGATGAGCAATACCATTGGAACGTTCATCGATCTCTTTAAAGGTTTTATTCCTTTCCCGACTGACAATGGCCGGTCGCTCTGGATGCTTCTCTGCCACTGCTTGAAAAATTTCAAAGCAGCGTCTTTTAGGTCGAGCGATCTCCTCTCCTTGTTCCCATTGTTCAAGAAGAGCTTTTTCCTGGGGAAGCAGTGCAGGAATTGGCTCTTCAATCCGTTCAGGCTTTTCAGCAAGCCATCGTGCCCATGCCGCGAACGAAGAAAGCCACCCTTCGGCACTCTTCCGGGAACAAACATCAGGATTCCAGGTCAGGAGAAGATTCACTCCGCCACCACTTTCCGGGCAGGGTTCATGGCTGAACGAAAGATCAAGACCTGCAGCCGGGTGTTCAAGTTCTCCGGCCAGAGTCAATGGCTCGAGGGTAATACCGGCAACATTATCGATGCATATCCTTGGTGGAATAGCGGTCAGGGCGATATCAAAGAGAGAGGCACGTGAACGCGAACGAAGGTCTGGATATTTGTGCCGGAACTCCCGATAGAGAAGAGCTGCAGGATATGTGCCATGTTCGACTGCTTCAGTGAGCGATGACTGGGTGCTTTGAATCAGAGTTGAGAGGGGGATGTTGCCCTTCTGCATGAGGATTACAGGAAGAACATTAACGAAGTGCCCGATGGCGTTTTCGCCTCCAGCCGGACGGATCGATATTCCGCTGCCAACCATGATGTCTCCCTCTCCACTTCGTCGTCTGATCTCGACGGCAAGGAGTGAGAGTAACAGCGCATGCATACCGGCTCCATTTTTTTTCGCCAGGCGACCCAGCCTCTTCACTGTTACAGCATCGAGCTGTTCGGCAAGCGGTTTCGCTCCTCTTCCGCTGGGTAACGAGGCCCGTTGACGGTGTGACTCCCTTACATATTCATCGAAGGCTCTGGTGCCTCGTCTGATAAGGGATTCAAGTTTGTTTCCCCAGAACTCCCGGTCACCGGCAAAGCGATCGGAAGCAAAGTAGCGCTGTTCAGCATGACTTGCCATGGCGATGCCGTTTTGCGCTGCGGGTATAGGTCTGTCAGCAAGAAGATCAAGCAAATCCTCCTGGATCAGTCGGGCTGATGTTCCGTCAACTACCGAGTGGTGAATGACGAACCAGAAAAGTGTTTCATTGTCATGCTCAAGAGTGATCAGGCCCGCTCTGACAAGTGGTGGAGTTGTAAGCAGAAAGCGCTCATTTGCCCAATGTTTCACGATCTCCCTGGCAACCTCAATTGATGAGCATTGATCCTGCAACAATGATGCATGACCATGAAGTTCATTGAATGGAGTAGTTCTCCAGCGAAGCTCTCTCTTTTCATCCATATAAAATGCAGAGCGCAGGGCGGCATGTCGTTCAATCATGTGTGACCATGCCGTTTGCCATACCCCAGGTTGAGGCACCCGACCGTGGACTCTCAGAATCCGCACAATATGAGAGGCTGCCGCTGATATGCCGATTTCCGAGGCAATCCAGAAATCTTCCTGATCAGAGGTGGCAATATTTTCAGCTGGCGTATCATCGTTAATGCCGGAGGATTGATCCTGTAACATTACAATGTGTGCAGCAAGTGATTCCACCGTCAGAGAACTCAACACCATCTGAACAGTGACCTTATATCCCGTCATTCGCAACCGCTGGCTTACTGCAATAGCCATAAGACTTGTTCCACCAACTGCAAAGAAATTGCTTTCCCGCATGATCGGCCGCACATCAAGGAGCTCTTCCCAGATCCCTGCTATTAAAATTTCCACTTCACCTTGAGGCGGCATCCCTCCCGCCAGTTCAAACTCTTTGCGATAAAGAGAGTCCGCGATATCAAGCAAGGCCTTTTGGTCGACTTTACCTGCTGAATTAATCGGGATTTTTTGCAGGAGTGCGACCTGGGCAGGTATCATGTATGATGGCAGCGTTTTCCTTAGAAATTCGCGCCAATCAATCTCTTCTGCCTGATTGGTATCAGCACACTCCACACAGGCGACAAGTCGCCCCTGCAGGAACAAGGCTGCGGCCTGTCTCACGATGGGGTTTTGACGCAATGCAAGTTCAATTTCGCCGAGCGAGACCGATTGTCCGGAAATTTTCACCACGTTGTCTGCCCGTCCGAGCGCCTCAAGCTCACTGTTTTTGTTCCAGCGAGCGAGATCGTGTGAGCGGAAAGCACGTCCGAAAGGTGTTTCAACAAAAAATTCGGCACTCAGTTGGGGCTGTTTGAGATAGCCTGGCGAAATACCGATGCCGGTGACATAGAGTTCTCCGACCTCTCCTTTCGGCACCTCATTACCAAAATTATCGAGCAAATGAACAGCATTATTGGCAAATGGCCGGCCACTTGGAATCAGCCCCTCTTCTTCAGGATCAACACGATGCATGCAAATCGCACCACAAACTTCCGTAGCTCCGTGTACATTCCAATAATCAACAAATTGTGCATAATATTTTGCATCATCGATATTAGGGCGTTCACCAGCCGTAATTATACAGCGGAGTCCATTTGGTACCGTTCTCTTCAGCAGATGCAGATAGGATGGGGTAAACATTGCTATCGAAACAAGATGTCTACCCATATACTCGAGTAGATGTTCCGGGTTGTCGATTATTGAACGGGATACGGGGACATAAGCTGCTCCCGAGATCAATGGAAGGCAGAGTTCGCGAAAACCAAGTATAAAACCTGGTGAGGTCGCAAGCAGAATGCGATCCTTGCCTGATATTTTATGTGCAGCTATATGACCGCGAGCCATATTGACACAGGCATCATGCTTGATCATTACTCCTTTCGGAGTGCCGGTAGATCCTGAGGTAAAAAGAATCGCTGCCAGATCAGTTGCATGAGAGTTTATTTCAGATCGGTGAGTGATTCCTTGCCACTCTTTGGACAATTCTTCTGGCCGGATAACAACATCTGACTGAACGGCTGAGCAATTACTTTGTACGGCATTAAGCAGTGCTTGGGGCGGTTCTATTCCATCGAGTACAATTAATTGCCGAATAGAAGCTTGTTCAGCTATATTTCCGAGACGGGCAGGAGGCAGCTCCGCAACCATTGGAACATAGACAGCTCCAGCTTTGAGTATTCCGAGAAAGGCAGCGGGTAATCCGGCAGATCGCTCAGTCAGAACACCGACTGCTTCCTGTGATTCAATACCCCGGCTCAGCAGTTCCATTGCAACTCTTTCAGCAGCAGCGTCCAGTTCGGCATACGTGACCAAACCGTTATCACTAATAAGCGCAGGGGAGTCAGGTTGCTTAAGTGCTAAATCCCTGAAATATTCATCTATGTTGTGGGAATAATGCATGCCTTTTTAGACTGTGCCTTTGTTATCAGGGAATAAAGCACTCTGGTAACCCAGGCAGCGGTACCCGTTTGCAGCTGAAGCCCGATCGATGGTACGAACCCATTCAGCCTTTGCACCCAGTTCATGTTTTACCCAGTTGCATAGACTGATGGTTATGCCATGCTCTTCAGATGCTGACTGAATTTTTTTGAGATACTCAACACACACACTACGTTCTGGGGCCAGTCGTGAGCGCTGCTTTATGTGGTTTTGATTGTCTTCCGCCAGATATGGCTGGAAAAACTCACCGATGAGGTGTGGGTCGAAATGATTGATATACTGTGCCAGAATAACCAGATTTCTTATTTCGGTTGTAAGAAATTCAGGTTTGATGTTTCGGACGCCAGCCACCGCCAGAAGCGAAAAGTAGTTGTGGATGTTCTCATCAGTCAGGTAAGGAAGCATAAGTGGCTGGCACAGGACTGACTCGGCATAGAGACCGATTTTCCGGCACTGAACAAGCAGATCAAGCCGTTCTTCAATGGATGCGGCATTTGGTTCAAGCACATCACGAAGATAGTGAGGCATAATGCCAATACTGCCGTTCAGTTGAATTCTTGATGCTATGAGAGCCATAAGAGAGAAAAGGGAATCGCCCTTATGCTGGACTTGCAGGTGTTTGGTACCAGCCTTTGTTGCAATAAAAATACGCACTGCTGAGTCGGGGTATCGGTCAAAGTGGCGTACAAAGGTTCGTATTATGTCGTGCGCTATACCATTGAAAAGGTGCGGTTCAGAGAATGCCTCGGTTTTGGGCGAAAAATAGTAAAAAATCGGATTGTTACGATTGCGCTCCAGAGAATTAGCCAGTCGCTCAGTGTAGTTTGTATAGACGGTAATTGGCCTGACGTGATTACCATCGGTTACCAGGCAGTACTGACATGCAACAGCGCATGAACCTGCCGACGGTGATACCTCAAGGACATTGGTCGGGCAGAGGCCCGTATAATTGTGTATTTCAAGCTCCTCAAGAACATCGGTCAAACCTTCAACATAATGGTTGCCAGCCGTTAGATTTTTATTGTTGTACAGTTTGGAAAACCATGCCGATCCAAGCAAAAGCTCGGAGGCCACTTGCTGGCTTATTGGATAATCTACACCTGATTGTTTTAGAAGGTTTACATCAATCTTTATCTGGACAAACTCTTCTACATCGTAGCAAGCAGGTTTGGTGGTGATATAAGGAAACGGAACCCCGGAAGGAGTCTCACCCTTTTTGGGTTTAAAATCGGTATCAGCCAAACGGCGTCTGTGATGAGGCATAACTTTTAATTTCAATTACTCATTTGCAGAGTGTTACATAATGCTTGTGGTCTGGGATTGTTATGTTACGCACACATCCCATGAATGGTTGGCAATCAAGTATTGTGCTCTATTGAAGTAAACTGATTTTATATCTATAGTATATACTAAGGATAAGAACAATTTAGCAGTTTAAAAAATAGAAAGAAGTTGGTGAAGGTGACAATGAGTGGAAATTTATTTACTATAAATAATACTATTATTATCAGTTAAATGTTATTTAATGGGCATAAAAAAACTGTTGCCCAAGCTCTTGACCTTGATGAAATAAGTATTGAATTGGTATTTTTCGTCCTATTTATATATATTACATTTGTTTACAAATAGTATGCAGCTGTAATGAAATGTGAGGAATGCTTGTAATGAAATCACTTCGTGCATGGCTTGCCAGTTTCAGTTCCTATAGCAGATCTTTTTTAAGACAACATCTCCTGCCACTGATCTCAACAGGTTTGGTGCTGTGTCTTGTTTTTGTATTCTTTTTTAATCGAATTGTCATCTCTATCCACTCTGGCGAGAAAGGGGTCTTGTGGAGATGGTTAGGGGCGGGTACTGTTATTGATACGGTTTATCCTGAGGGTGTACACGTGATTTTGCCCTTTAACAAGATGTACATCTATAACACCCGAAAGCAACAGTTTCATGATTCGATTGACGTTTTGACCCTGGATGGCCTTACTGTAAAGGTAACCTACACGATTCGTTACTATCTTGAACCATCCACACTCCCTTTGCTCCATCAGATCGTAGGGCCGGACTATGTCAACGTGGCAATCCGTCCTGATATACGATCTGTTATCCGGACTCTGTTCGGGCAGTACAAACCGGAGGAGATTTACACTTCACAAAAGGCCATACAACTGCTCGTCAGTGAGCAATCAAAGATTCATCTTGCTGCCCGTTTTGTGAAGGTTGATGATGTGCCCATTGAATCAATCACCCTTCCTTCCAAGATTTCACGTGCTATTGAAGATAAAATGGTTCAGCAGCAACGAGAAGGCGAGTATGTCTTCCGGCTCTCTATTGCTAAAAAAGAATCTGAACGCTTACAGGTTGAATCCGAGGGTATTCGTATATATAACGATACCGTAAACAAAAGTTTAACTCCTTCGGTTCTCAAGTGGGAAGGTATACGGGCAACACAGGAATTGTCAAAATCACCAAATTCCAAGGTTGTTGTGATAGGTTCAGGCCAATCAGGCCTGCCGATTATTTTAGGCAAGGATTAAGCGATGAAGAGGCTGCTGTTTACCCTGCTTGCAATCGGATTGATCGCACTTGCATTGTGGCCGCAGTTTCTCTCTTATGAACAGAAAGGAGTAGGTCGGTTCAAAGTATTGAGCCAACCATCAAAAGAGGTTGTTGTGGGTGTTTGCTGGCCATTTGCCATAAATCAGGATGGCATGCATGATGGTATCCTGCTTGCCCTGGATGAAATCAACTCCCGAAAGCTCGCAGGGGGATATACTCTTCGTCTGGTTATTCGGGATGATGGTTTTGATCCCGTAAAGCAGAAAAATATAGCCATCGAGTTTGCCAACAGACCAGAGATGAGTGCTGTGATCGGGTACTATGATGACGGGCCGGCCATCCAGGCATCGGCACTCTTTGAGTCAAGCCGCTTACTGCATCTTATGATTGGTGCAAACAGCACAGATATGACATCGCACGGATTCCAGTATATCAATCGCACCATACTCTCCAGTGATCGGATTGCATGGCGTCTTGCCCGGCTTACGAAAGAACGTGGCTATCGCAACGTTATTGTGATATGGGAAGAAGATGCTTTCGGTGAGGATATGGCCTATCAATATCAAGCCGGCCTTGATCAATTAAATATCAATGTAGCCTATCAATCCTCTTATTCCCGTAAAAACGTTGATTTCAGGTTACTGGTCAATGATCTGAAAATGACTAATGCTGATTTGATTTTTTTTAGCGGAATCGAGCCCGCGGCAGGGGATTTTTTACGCACGGCTCGTAAAGTAGGGTTAAATATTCCCTTTGTGGGTTTTTTCGCCGATACACCCGAAATGCGCACTCATGCTGGTTCAGCCTATGAGGGTGCCATGTTTGTGGATTTTTACAATCCCCAATCCCCGACTCCCGAAAACCAGTTATTTGTGAGCAGGTATTTTGCGCGATATGGCAAGTTCCCTGATACCTGGGCGGCCCAAGGCTACGATGCATTATATATCCTTGCCAGGGCAATCAAGTTCACTGGATCACGTAACCCCCTCGATTTGTCCTATGCCATTCGCTCTTCGGAAGTATGGGAGGGTGCCAATGGCAGGTATAAGTTCGACAGCACCGGCAATCTTGAAGACAAGCCCCTTGTTATCTATAAGATTCAGAATCAGGTACCTGTATTGATGCAAAGGGATTTACCCCAACACCTGAAATAGGGATACCCTGATAAAACAGATTTTATATATAACATTTCTTTAGATATTGAATATTTTATATCTTTAACCTATGAGTAATAAGTGAAATCAACTTTACATAACAATTAAGGAAGGGGATTACTTATGAAAGACAATGCAGTTGAAGCTACGGCTGAGGTGGTATCTGAAAGTGTAAACGATACACTTGATCGCGACAAGCGTCTCTATAAGCATGCAAAAAATCATATTCTGACATCAATGGGTATAGGACTTGTTCCGTTGCCATTAGTTGATTTAGTTGCACTGATAGGAGTGCAGCTTGATATGATCAGGACTATTGCCAAAGAGTATGATATTCCATTTCGAAGAGATGTTGGGAAATCTGTGATAACAACCCTGCTTGGCGGGTTTATCCCTGTAGCATTGGGCGGCACCCTGGCCAGTCTGATTAAATGTATTCCTTTGATTGGTCAGACAACAGGTGCGGTAACCATGCCGGTTATCTCAGGCGCTTCCACCTATGCGATTTACAAGGTATTTATACAGCACTTTGAGTCAGGTGGAACATTTCTTGATCTCGACCCAAACAAAGTCAAGGACTATTTTGCCGAGCAATTTACGAAAGGAAAGAGAGTTGCTGCTGATTTGAAGAAAGAGGAGAGTGTAACCCCAAGCTGAATAGTGCGGGGTGTTGCATACTCTTCGGAAAGTGGCACTATAAGAGCGAAGTCGTTCTTATAGTGCCTTATCAGCATTGATCTATCAGTGAATTCAATTCCAAGAGGAAAGATCATGATTCTTCAACTGTTATACATTGCTCTCTGTTTTGTCATTGCTTTTATTGGTTCAAACAGAAAGTTTGGGTTCTGGGGCTATTTTTTCTGCAGTCTTTTTTTAACTCCTTTCATAGGAGCCCTTGTTCTCATTGCTTCTGATCCTCGACCGAAGCCACCGAAGAAATGCCCCAGGTGTTCATATATACTTTCTGATTCAACCACACATCCCGATTAACTCAGTGGCAAGTTTATTTCTGCAATGAGCGCGCAAATATATTTTGCCCGTTATGGATCAACTCTCTCTGACAGACTTTTTGACCATTATCTTGCACTTATCCCCGCAGGGTTTCGTTCATCAATACTCCGATATAAACGTTTAGAGGACCGGGTTGCAACTCTTTTTGGTAAGTTGCTGCTGATGAGGGCGTTACAGGATCATTATACTGATAACGGGGTCGATAAATTTTACTCTCTGCAGCTTTCTGACTTTGGCAAGCCTTTTCTTGAAGAGGGGCCGGAATTTAATATCTCACATTCCGAAAATATCGTTGTTCTTGCAGTAACCAGCAATCAACCCATAGGAATTGATATTGAAAAAATTCGGTCTATTGATATCAGTGATTTTACTAAAGAGCTGCCGGAAGTAGCAGCCCTTATTGAGCACCATGAAGTGGATCAAGCCAATCATCTTTTTTTTGATTGCTGGACCAAAAAGGAAGCTGTTTTAAAGTGCTCTGGTAAAGGTCTTTTAGTCCCCTTGAAACAGGTTATTCTTAACGATGACAATGCTATTTTTGAAAGTAAACAATGGTTTATCAAAAAACTGTTGATCGATGAAAGTTATTGTTGCCATGTCGCCACACACAAACCTCTGAAACAGTGTACCGTTGAGTGTGTGGAGTTGATGAATGGCTTTTAAACATAGCTCGAATACCATGCATCACAAAGAGGAGAGCATAACCACCAATAAACCGGAATGGGTTGATGTGAAATACCGGTTTTATCCACTTGCCGAAGCAATTATAATTGGGGTAGTATCGTTCTGTGCCATTTTTTTAACAACATATTTTATTTACGTTCACACGCTCAATGCCCAGAAAGGGGAAATTCGTGAGGGGCTGTTGCGCACAGCGGCAGTATGCGCATCGTTTATTGATGGTGACAGTCATAGAGAGTTTATATCAAGGGATCAGGAAAATTCGGCTGCATATTTCAAGGCACTGCAACCACTGAAAAATACCTTACAGGCAGATTCCACTATAGCCTATGTCTATACCATTGTCATGAAAAATGACAGGGTCTTTTTTGTGCTTGATCCCACTCCTCCGGGCATGAAAAATCATGATGGCATTGAAACAAAATCGCATATCATGCAACCCTATCCTGAAGCGAGCCCGCTCATTCTCAAAGCATTGAAAGAGCATATCAGTGTTGTCGAGCAGGAGCCCTATTCAGATCGATGGGGTTCTTTTTTAAGCGCCTACATTCCAGTATATGATTCTCACCACCATTTTGCCTGTATTCTTGGTATTGATATACGTGCCGACAATTATTTTGCAAGGCTTGAACCAATCAAGCGGGCGACGATTCGGGCGATGGTGACAGCCTTTTTTGTCTCCTTTTTAATATCAGCTCTTGTCTGGTTTATGCGGAATTTCTCAAAAATAATGAACTACAGTCGCCATAAGATTTATGAGGATTACATGTGCCTGAAAAAACGTGATAATCTATGAAAGATAGTTATCCGGATCAGATTCAATCCGCAGGAAACGGGCAAAATAGATCGATAATCGCCCTTATTCTAAGTGCATCGGCAACACTCCTTCTTGCTGTTGCAATGGGCCTGTCAGTAGTCATAATTCCCACTACTCTTAAGAACAATGGAATATCGAACACCCTCATCGGGCTGATCATGTCTTTGGAGACTATCGCCTCGATCTTGATAAGCTTTTTTTTCCCAATGCTTTTGCATTTCATAAGCATGAAAACCGGACTTATCCTTTCCACGGTTTTGCGTATTCCATCCCTTCTTCTTCTGGCATATACGTCTAACCCCTTCATTTGGGCATTAGCTGTTTTTCTTAACAGCGTTGGATGCTTTTCTTTTTTGATTTTGCTTCAGACATGGATTGTCGGGCTTAAATTCAAGAGAAACCAGGGTTTAATGGTTGCTCTTTACAGCACCTCTCTCTCTCTTGGCCTGGCCATGGGTCCAATACTGCTGGAATATGCCGGAAAATTACTCTCCCTGGTACCACCTGATATAAAGGATTTTATTATAAAACAAACACTTACTTCTGATGTTACATTACATGGAATGAGTCCGCGATTTTATTTTATTCTGACGGCATCGATCAGTCTTTTGGCCTTATTGCCAATTATAATGGGCTTCGTTTATATCCCTTCCTTCAAATTTAAAGGAAGCGGTGATATTTGGAAAAGTATCATGCATGCCAAGGGGCCGATGTTTGCTATAGCAATGGCCGGAGTATCCTTTTTTGGAGTCTCTGCTTTTATCACTCTCTATGGGCTTAAAAATCAACTGACATTACAAGAGTCAGCTCTGTTGCTTACTTGTTTTATGATGGGTTCGCTCTTGCTTGAAGCGCCTATGGGCTGGGTATCTGATTATATCGATCGTCGCTATGTCATTGTAATCGCGGCGTTTCTGAGTATGCTTTGTGCCGTCTATCTACCCATAGCGATTTATGTGAATTATCAGGCTTTTATCCTTCTTTTTATTTGGGGTGGTGTTATAGGTGCGATATATTCAACGTCACTTGCTCTCATTGGTGATAAATATGAGGGCGAGGCCCTGGTAGCAGCCAATGCCGGTTACTCCCTCATGGAGGCGGCAGGGGGAACTGTGGGTATTCTCTTAATCGGTTACACTATGGATGCTTTTGGCTCCGATGGGTTGCCCTACGTCATAATGCTCGCAAGCATTGTTTTTTTCTCTTTTGCCCTTACTCGGTATAGGGTTGTGTAAGGAAATTATTTGGGATGACATTATGCCCCCGCTTCTTGAAATCAGGAATCTATCCTTTGCCTATGAAGGATCAACGGCCCTTGTTTTTGACCGTCTCAATCTTACCGTTCAAAAGGGGGAGTTTATTCTGATAAAAGGCCCTTCCGGAACAGGTAAATCAACACTCCTGCGGCTGATCTGTCGCCTGAACCAGCCTCAGGGAGGCTCCATTCTTTTTCAGGGTAATGACACTACCTCCATAGTCCCGGCAAAACTGCGAAGTCTGGTCAGCTATGTTGCCCAGATTCCCCAGATGATTGATGCTACAGTTGAGGAAAATCTGCTTCTGCCGTTTTCCTTTGCCATCAACGCAGGTAAAACCAGACCGGGAACAGAGGAGCTGAAAGCAATGCTGTGCAAATTTTACCTTGCCGATATCAGTCCCGTTCAATCAGCTATGAAGCTTTCGATAGGACAGAAACAGAGGCTGGCCCTTATGAGGGCTCTCCTGCAGGAACCGCTTTTGCTGCTGCTCGATGAACCAACTTCTGCCCTTGACCATGAAAGTGCCGCAATGGTTTTTTCCATTATGGAGCGCCTGAACACCGAAGAGCATAAGACATTGATAACGGTTACCCATATTGATTACAAACCCGAAACAGTGCGTCCCCTGATCTATAAGCTTGTTCATCGATCACTCCATCTCCATGAATCAGATCATTAATATCTCAACAGGCCAACTGCTGCTTGCCTTGGTCTTTATCCTCATTGCTCAGGCAACCTCTTTCATCTACCATCTCGGCCTTAATCGCGACATCACCATTGGGACGTTGCGCACCTTTTCGCAACTCTTTTTAATGGGTTATGTGCTCACCTATATTTTAAAAACCTCAAACCCATTTCTTGTAGTGAGTGTTTTTATGGTGATGGTTGTCTCGGCCATGTTTATTATCAAAGGAAGGGTCAGGGAAAAGCAGATACCCTATATCATTCCAACATTTTTCACGATGTTTGTCAGTTATCTGGCAACGGCGCTCTTTGTGTCCGGGCTGATTATTGGAATTACTCCATGGTGGGAACCACGCTACTTCATTCCGGCGGGAGGGATGGTGATCGGAAATTCAATGTCGGCGCTTGCAATCTCTCTGGAGCGGATGTTCAGGGATATGCGGCAACAGAAAGAGCTTGTGGAAATGCAGCTCTCTCTTGGAGCCAATTACCGTGAAGCCAGCCTCAATATATTCAGAAATGCCGTCTCAGCAGGCATGATTCCTTCCATCAATGCCATGATGGGTGTAGGCCTTGTGTTTATTCCAGGCATGATGTCCGGCCAGATTCTTGCCGGAACTGATCCGCTTATTGCCATTCGCTATCAAATCGTTGTTATGCTGATGCTGGTTGGCTCAACGGCTCTCAGTTCCATTATTGTGATGCTCATCGTCAGGCGTCGTTGTTTCGGCAGTGGGGAAGAGGTGCTACTTAGTCCCCATTGATTTTAATGAAGGTTTGTTGACCAGAAAAACAACAATACCTCCAATCATCATAATAAAACAAAGCACTTGCCCCATAGAAAAATTCAAAAATACAAAGCCGAGCTGAGCATCAGGTTCCCTGAAATATTCAATAAAAAAGCGGACAAAACCGTACCCGAAAAGATAGAGAGCTGAAAGAGAGCCTGTAAAAGGAGATTTTCTGCGCAGCAGCCAGAGAGTGACAAACAGTACTATACCTTCAAAAAATGCTTCATAGAGTTGAGATGGATGGCGAAGTTGATGGGTGGGAGCGAGAGGAAAATACATGCCAAATGCCGAGTCGGTTACCCTGCCGTAGAGTTCACCATTGATGAAGTTGCCAAGACGACCAAAGGTATAGCCAATAGGCACTGAAGGAATAAAGAGGTCAAATGTTTCCAAAAAACCAGCTTTCTGAGAACGGGTAAATGCAAAAACTGCAAGAATAACTCCGATCACCGCTCCATGATATGACATACCGGTAATTCCTGCGAAACGGCATCCTCCCGGAGCTGATACCCAGGGAAGAATACTACCGAAGGGATCGTGTAGAAAATCGCTCATTCCGTAAAAAAGGATATACCCAAGACGGCCACCAGCAACCACACCAACCATAACCCAGGTGAGGGCATCTCCGATAAAGGATCGCTCAAAAGGAAGCTTCTCGGAGTCAAGACGATAACGGGTAAGAAGATAAACGATAGCGAACGCCACAATGTACATCATGCCATACCAGCGAACGGCAAAAGCGCCAGCAGAAAAAATTACAGGATTCATTTGTGAAGGCAAATTCTGCCACCAGAGCACGAAATCAGTCATAAAAGTTGTTTTTTTGATGATTTGGGGAGAAAAAAAATTTAGAACCTTTGAACAAATTAAAATATAGTTAACTTAAAATCTTGCACATTTCCGTGCATGGTTTTTCTACCCATTAACATACAAATACCTAATAGTATGGCTAAAATACTTGAAGGGCCGGCCATGAAGCTATTCAACAAATGGGGCATTCCTGTGCCAAATTATGTTGTTATCATGGATCCCAACCGCCTCGAGCAGCTTGGAGAAGCTAATAAATGGTTGAGAGAATCAAAACTCGTTGTTAAAGCTCATGAAGCTATCGGCGGGCGATTCAAGTTGGGATTGGTCAAACTTGGGCTTAACCTTGACGAAGCTCTTAAGGCAGCAAAAGAGATGATTGGACGCGAAATCGGTACATCGGTTGTCCGTCAGGTTATTGTTGCGGAAATGCTTGATCATGACGAGGAGTATTACATATCCATTGCCGGTAATCGCGATGGGGCCGAGATTCTTCTTTCCAACAAGGGTGGAGTTGATATCGAAGAACACTGGGATACGGTCAAACGTCTTTTCATCCCTCTCGATGAAACTCCAAGTATCGAACATATTACTGAAGTCGCACTTGAAGCCGGCTTCATCGGTGAAATCGCTGAACGTGTCGCTAAAATCATATCACGACTCATTCTCTGTTTCGACGTCGAAGATGCGCAGTCGATTGAGATCAATCCGCTTGTCATACGCAAGAGTGATATGCGGTTTGCGGCTCTTGACGCGGTCATGAACGTTGATTGGGATGCCCGATTCCGTCATGCTGACTGGGATTTCAAACCTGTTTCAGAAATCGGTCGTCCATTCACCGAAGCTGAACAGCAGATCATGGATATCGATGCCCGTATCAAGGGATCGGTCAAATTGGTTGAAGTTCCCGGCGGAAACATTGCACTGCTTACGGCAGGCGGTGGCGCTTCCGTATTTTATTCTGATGCTGTCGTCGCAAGAGGTGGATCAATTGCCAATTATGCTGAATATTCTGGTGATCCACCGGACTGGGCAGTTGAGGCTCTTACAGAAACTATCTGCATGCTGCCGGACATCAAACATATTATTGTCGGTGGAGCAATAGCTAATTTTACCGATGTAAAGGCGACTTTTAACGGGATTATAAATGGATTCCGGGAGAGTAAATCAAAAGGGTACCTTGAAAATGTAAAAATCTGGGTAAGACGTGGCGGCCCGAATGAGAATCAGGGTCTTGCTGCAATGAAAAAGTTGCAGGAAGAGGGATTTGACATTCATGTCTATGACCGCAGCATGCCTATGACCGATATCGTTGACCTTGCCTTGAATTCATAAAAGGACGCTATCTCAGGAACCCCAAAGAGAAACTTCTAACTTATAAACCGGAAAGAATCGTGAGTATTTTAGCAAATAGGGATACACGAGCGGTCATCATTGGCGGTGTTGCCGGATTGAATGCTGCAAAGCGGATGGCCCAGTTCGACTTTCTGATCAACCGGCCACTGACGGTAGAGGCATTTGTTTATCCACCGGAAGAAGGTCAGCAGAAAGAGATTTACAGGGGCGGTGAACTGAACAACGTTACAGTTTATGCATCGCTCACCAAAGCACTTGAGGAAAATCCTCAAATTAATACGGCGCTTATCTATATCGGTGCATCAAGAGCATATCAGTCAGCAATTGAAGCTCTTGATTCCAAAGGCATCAAGCTTGTTACCATGATTACCGAAGGTGTTCCGGAGAAGGATGCCAAGCGGTTGCGTAAACATGCACTTGAGGTCGGTAAAACTATCAACGGACCATCCTCAATCGGCATAATGTCGGCAGGGGAGTGCCGTCTTGGCGTTATTGGCGGCGAGTTCAAAAACCTGAAGCTCTGTAATCTCTATCGTCCCGGCTCATTTGGTGTCATTACAAAATCAGGTGGACTCTCCAACGAAGCCATGTGGCTCTGCGCACAGAACGGCAATGGCATTACCTCAGCCGTAGCTATCGGTGGAGATTCTTATCCCGGTACCGACTTTGTTACCTACCTTCAAATGTTCGAGAACGATCCGGAAACCAAGGCGGTAGTTATTGTTGGTGAAGTTGGTGGAACTCTTGAAGAAGAAGCCGCGGAATGGTATGGAGCCGAAAAAAGACGGATCAAGCTGATTGCTGCAATTGGCGGAACCTGCCAGGATGTCTTGCCACAGGGGATGAAGTTCGGTCATGCCGGTGCCAAGGAGGGCAAGAAAGGTCTTGGTTCGGCACGCTCCAAAATCAACGCACTGCGTGAAGCTGGCGCTCTTGTCCCCGACACATTTGGCGGTCTGAGCAAGGCAATCAAGCAGGTCTACCTTGAACTCCAGGCAACAGGTGTTATCCAACCGGAACCGGAACTTGACGAGAAGCTGCTTCCTGAGCTTCCTCCGAGTGTCCAGGAGATCATGAAACAGGGTGAGGTTATTGTTGAGCCCCTTATTCGGACAACCATTTCCGACGATCGTGGTGAGGAGCCTCGTTACGTTGGCTATGCTGCATCAGAACTCTGTGAGAAAGGATATGGCATTGAGGATGTTATCGGTTTGCTGTGGAACAAGAAACTTCCTACAAAAGAAGAGTCTGAGATCATCAAGCGCATTATCATGATTTCAGCCGATCACGGCCCGGCAGTCTCCGGAGCATTCGGTTCCATTATTGCGGCCTGCGCAGGGATCGACTTGCCACAGGCGGTCTCAGCAGGAATGACTATGATCGGCCCGAGATTTGGGGGAGCAGTTACCAATGCAGGTAAATATTTCAAATACGGTGTCAAGGAGTATCCGAACGACATCCCGGGATTTCTTTCATGGATGAAGCAGAATGTAGGTCCTGTTCCTGGAATCGGCCACAGGGTGAAAAGCGTGAAAAATCCGGACAAACGGGTAAAATACCTGGTTGAATACGTGACAACCAAGACCACGCTTCACACACCATGTCTTGACTATGCTCTTGAGGTTGAAAAGATCACCACGGCCAAAAAAGACAATCTTATCCTGAACGTTGACGGTACCATCGGCTGTATTTTGGTTGACCTTGATTTCCCTGAATACTCACTGAACGGTTTCTTTGTTCTGGCTCGGACGATTGGCATGATTGGTCACTGGATCGATCAGAACAATCAGAATTCTCGTCTTATAAGGCTCTATGATTACCTGATCAACTATGCCGTGAAAGAAGAGCGTGAAGTACCGGACAAGAAGTAATTATTAGAACGCAGTATTGCAGAAGATAATTGGCTAAAACAAAAAGGCAGGAACCAAAATTCCTGCCTTTTTGTCGTTCTGAATTTCATAGATAACAGATTGACTTTTGCGGTATTATTATGGCAACTGAGTTGGTTTTTACAAAAAAAGACTCAACTTTTTTTCAAAACCAAAGGATCTCTGCATTTTATTTTTGAAAACGATCATTAATTACGTTAGACTTGACATAGAAGTCAGTCAATGGTTGGCTGGTCGCTATTCAAGTAATTTGTGCCTTGGTTACTTGCCGGTATCTCTATTTTTCAATGCACATGTTAGTGAGATTAAACAATGAATATTTACATCGGCAATTTGGCTTACACTGTTTCTGAAGATGATCTTCGTGATTCTTTTTCTGAATTTGGAGAAGTTGCAAACGCGAGCATAATCAATGACAAGTTTTCAGGTCGCTCCAAAGGATTTGGATTTGTTGAAATGCCTAAAGAGAGTGAGGCACGTGAAGCTATTGAATCAATGAATGGCAAAGATTTAAATGGCCGTACTGTAACGGTCAATGAAGCAAAACCTCGTGAAGAAAGGTCACCAAGAAGAGATCGCTACTGAGCTTTGTTTGTTTTTTTCAAAAGCCAGACAGAGCGCAAGTTTTGTCTGGCTTTTGTTGTTACTGCGTCTTTATCGATTGACCATCTTCATCATACTTTCCGGATAACGCGCTCCTGCAGCCGCCCCCTTTGGTAATGCTTCAATAATTTCAGCCATCTCGAGCTTGTTGATAACAACCGATCCTGCGGCAATATTCTCCTCAAGATAGTTTCTGCGTTTTGTTCCAGGAATGGGCACAATATCTTCACCTTGAGCCAGCACCCAGGCCAGGGCCAACTGTGCTGCAGTAACACCTTTTCGACTGGCAAGCTCTTTTAAATATTGAACAAGTTCAAGGTTTTTCGTAAAGTTCTCTCCCTGAAAACGGGGAGAGTTGCGACGGTAATCATCGACAGCAAAATCGTCAGGGCTTTTCAATTGTCCGGTCAGAAAACCTCGGCCTAACGGGCTGTAAGAGACAAAACCAATCCCAAGCTCTCGCAAGGTTGGCAGTACTTCATCTTCCGGGTCACGGCTCCAAAGAGAGTATTCACTTTGTACAGCGCTCACCGGATGCACGGCATGAGCTCGGCGTATAGTGTTGACACCAGCCTCGGAAAGTCCTATATAACGTATCTTGCCAGCCGAAACCAGATCGGCCATTGCGCCAACAGTCTCTTCAATAGGCACATCCGGATCTACCCTGTGCTGATAGTAAAGGTCGATATGGTCAATTCCCAGTCGTTTCAACGATCCATCACATGACGATCGGACATAGTCCGGTCTGCCACTTATGCCGGTGATAGGTGCCCAGCCACCGCTTGTCGATGGAGTGTTGCGCATAATACCAAATTTGGTCGCAACGATGACCTGGTTACGACGCCCCTTGACAGCCTTGCTGATAAGCTCTTCATTGGTAAACGGTCCGTACATGTCAGAGGTATCAAGAAAATTGACCCCCAACGATATGGCAAGATGGATCGTGGCAATAGATTCTGCCTCGTCCCGATGCTGCCCGTAGAAATCGGACATTCCCATGCAGCCTAAACCCTGTGCCGACACGGTTAAGCCCTGTGTTCCCAGTTTCCTCTGTTCCATAGTATATTTGTTCCTTTGTTTTTATTACTGTTCTTTGCCTGATTGGGAAAGGGTAAACTTCATTTTTTTTCAAGATGAAACGATTTTTTGAAAGAAAAGTGAGCGTGGTGCGTATTAATGTAGGAAGGGAAAAAAATAGTTGCAGTTTTTTTTAATACAAACGGAATAATAATGAAAAAGAATTTTATTGCTGGCGTTGTCGTATTACTTGCAGCTTCCGGGATTTTCGGTGGCGTTTCTTTTGCAGCTGACAAGGCAGCAGATAAGGCCGCAGCAAAGCCAGCTGTAACAACTGAAGCAAAAGCTGATGTCAAGGCAGATGCGAAAGCCGATACGAAAGCTCCAGTAGCCAAGAAAAAAGTTGTCAAAAAGAAAGCCGCCAAGAAAGCTGAAAAGAAAGTTGAAGCCAAAGAAGTAGCTCCTGCAGCAGCTAAGTAAGAAATAATTCTTTGCCACAATTGAACGAAGCTGCCAGTATTTTGCTGAAGAAATAACGCTCTATCGTCAAATGTGGTCAACAGAAGTTGTTATATTTACAAAAGCCCCTTGTTAAAGAGGGGCTTTTGTTATTTTATAAGCCAAGGGCCTCTCTGTGTGGGCCATCAAAGTATTGCCAGGCGGGTGACCTTATGGGGTCACTAAAATCCCTGATTTGCAGCAATTATATATTAAGTCACTATAAATAGATAAGTTAAATGCACAAGAAAATTCTGTTTCTGAAAAAATATTTAAAAAATCCAATAACTATGGGCTCCGTAATACCTTCTTCCAGATTTTTAGGGAATGCCATGTATAAATCTGTTAAAGAGTTAGAACACACCGCAGTTATGGAAATCGGAGCTGGAACTGGCGCAATCACACAGCATATCTCAAGCTTAAACCCTGTGTTGGTTGAAATTGACAAGGAGTTCTGTGCCTTGCTGAGAACAAATTATCCTCATCTGAACATTGTTAATTCGTGCGCATTGGAGCAGTTAAGAAAAATTGACGAGCGGGTAGGATTAGTGATCTCTATTCCACTCATTAACAACCCCTTCAAATCGTCATTTATTCCCCTTTTAAATGATCTCTACACCAAGGGATTGTTAACATGGTGCGTCATATTTACCTATGGACTCAATGACCCCCTGGAACAAGTTAATTTTGAAAGTAAAAAGAGAAAGCGTTTTGTTCTGCAAAATATTCCACCTGCCCATGTCTGGGTTTATTCATAGGCACCGGCTTAACGATAGTTTATCATCTCCTATGCTAAAAAGAACTCTTTATCTCTTTATTTTTGTTTTGGGATTTGTAGTTCCTGTCTTTGCCAGGAATGCCGTTACACCGGCTCCAGTTCCAGCTACGATTACCCTCAAACCAACTGCTGCTGAGGATGAGGCATGCAAATATATAAGTCAATATCTTCTGCAGAACCACTATCGAAAGGTATCTGTTAATGACTCTCTTTCGCAGGAGATATTTAATCGTTACCTCAGCAATCTTGATGGCAGCAAGAGCTATTTTCTGGCAAGTGATGTAGAAAGCTTAAGAAAGACATACGGAACCCGAATTGATGATGAATTACTTGCTGGTAAAACAACGGCCGGGTTTGCCATTTATAACCTGTTTCTGAAGCGGGCAAAAGAGAAGATGCGGTTTATGAAAGCAGCTGTTGATACCGTGCATTTTAACTTTTCAACACCTGAAACCCTTGCTCTTGATCGTAAAACCGATTCCTGGTCAACTGACACAAGTCAGCTTACCTCGCTTTGGAAAAAAGAGCTTAAATACCAGTGGCTCAATCTTAAATATTCTGGAGAAAAGAACAAAACCGTTCGTAATGCCCTTGTGAAAAGTTTTACAAGCAGACTGAACCTTCTGAGCCATCAGAAGCCGGAAGATGCTTTTCAAGCCTATATTGATGCTCTGACAACATCCTTCGATCCTCATACAAGCTATTTTTCACCCGATGAGTATGAAAACTTCCAGATCGACATGAGTCGCTCTCTTGAAGGGATCGGCGCCAAACTGCAGACTGAAAGTGAGTACACTGTCGTTAATGAGGTTCTTCCAGGAGGGCCGGCATTTAAAAGCAATCTTCTGAAAAAGGGAGATAAAATCATTGGCGTTGGTCAGGGGAAAAAAGCTGAAATTGTTGATGTTGTTGGCTGGAGGATCAACGATGTTGTAAAGCTTATCCGGGGTAAAAAAGGTACAGTTGTTCGCCTTAAAATTCTTCCATCAAGTCAGGCTGGTCGTGGTCCAGCAAAAATCATTCAACTTTTGCGAGACAAGGTTGATCTGGAGGAACAGGCTGCAAAGAAAGGCATCATACAACAGAATGGCAAGAAAATAGGTGTTATTACCATACCCTCTTTTTATCTTGATTTTGAAGGTCAGCAACAAAACGCTGTTAATTATAGCAGTACAAGCCGTGATGTGGCCCGTATTCTGAATGAACTGAAGGCCGAGCATGTTGACGGGATTGTTATTGATCTTCGCAGTAATGGCGGCGGTTCCCTTGAAGAGTCTGTGAAAGTTACCGGACTGTTTATCCCTAGGGGTCCGGTTGTTCAGATTAGCAATTCCAATGGAGGCAATACGGTGCTCAATGACGAGGATATGCAGGAACAGTATAATGGCCCACTTGCTGTACTGGTCAATCGTTACAGTGCCTCGGCATCTGAAATCTTTGCTGCGGCAATTCAGGATTATGATCGTGGTGTTATTATTGGAGAGAGGACATTTGGAAAGGGCACTGTTCAAAGTATTATCAAGCTGGTAAGACCAATTACTTTTTTTGAAAAATCGCCTGAACTCGGAGAGATAAAGCTTACTATTGCAAAGTTTTACCGAATTTCTGGAGGAAGTACTCAGCATAAAGGGGTTGAGCCTGACATTCTCATGCCATCAATGATCGATACTGCTACTATTGGTGAGGATACCTACACCAGCAGTCTTCCCTGGAGTACTATTTCCAAAGCATCGTATAAACCAACTGCCGAGATTACCACTGAAAAGATCACTCTGCTTCGCCAAAAAGAGGTGGAACGTTCAACTAAAACTGTATTGTTTCAAAATTATTTGCATGATCTGAAAACTCTTGACCAGATTCGTAAAAAGAAGGCGGTATCGCTCCAGGATTCTGCTTTCAAATCTGAAATTGAAACCATTAAACGGATTGAAAAAGAGTGGATTCAGGAACAGGATTCAGCAAAAGATATCAGCAAGGATGTCTTGCTCAATGAGGCCGCAGGAGTTGTGTCCGATCTGGTTGAGCTTACGGCAGGGAAGTCTGCTTCGTTGCATTAAGTTCAAGGGATTGCAGGAAAATATCTTTTGCTTTAGAACTCGTATCAATTGTATATTTGAAGAAGAGAGAAGGGGATTATTGGATAATTAATGTGAAGGGGAGTTGCTATGTTTGGATTGGGTGGACAGGAGTTACTGCTTATTTTGTTTGTTGTGTTGTTGTTTTTTGGTCCTTCAAAAATTCCTGAACTTATGCGAGGCCTCGGGAAAGGCATGAAGGAGTTTAAAAAAGCACAGGCTGATCTTGAAGATGAATTTCATAAAGCGGTTGAAGCCCCTGAACCAAAAAAAAAACCGGTTGAGAGTGCGGCTTCAAAAAATGAAGATGATGTTCCAGCAATTAAAAATTCTTGAAAATAACAAGAGAGGGGAGATATATTTTATGAAGAGTACATTGGCAAGAGTTATAGCGTTTTTTCTTTTTTTTAGTACACTTTCCGGCTGCGGATACAACAGTATTCAGCAGAATGAAGAGGCTGTAAATCACTCGTGGGGCGACCTTGAATCCCAATTGCAAAGAAGGGCCGATCTTGTGCCGAATCTTGTAGCGACGGTCAAGGGAGCTGCAAACTTTGAAAAAGAGACCTTGACAGCGGTAATTGAGGCGAGGTCAAAAGCTACATCCATTCAGCTAAAACCTGAAATGCTCAGTGATCCTGCAGCTATGGCAAAATTCCGGGAAGCACAGGGAAATCTCTCATCAACACTTTCCCGCTTGCTTGTAACGGTCGAGCGCTATCCAGAACTCAAGGCTAACCAGAACTTTAGGGACCTTCAGAATCAGCTTGAAGGGACTGAAAACCGTATCAGTGTTGCACGTCAACGATATAATGCAGCGGTAGAGACCTTTAATTTTTCAATCAGGCAGTTTCCGAACTCTATGACAAACAGCCTTCTGCTGAAACTGAAAGCCAAGGAGTACTTCAAGGCGGACGAAGCTGCCAAAGCAGTTCCGGGGGTGAAATTCTGAATAAGCAACATAGCATAACTTCAATGCGAGGATCGTGGATGGCTGCGATCCTCCTGGTTGTGATTTTGCAGTTTGTGACCTTCAGCACGGTATGGGCTGCGATTGCTGTACCGGCGCTTACCGGGCGGATAAATGATAATGCCGCAATGATATCGGCTCCTGCAAGGGTGGAGATGGAAGCAAAGCTCAAGCAGTTTGAAGCCGCCGAGTCCAACCAGATTGTTATCCTGACCGTTCCATCACTTCAAGGAGACCCAATAGAGGACTTTTCCATTCGGGTAGCCGAAGCATGGAAGATAGGCCAGAAAGGCTCTGACAATGGTGTATTGCTTATCGTTTCAAGGGATGACCACAAGGTACGTATTGAAGTTGGATATGGTCTTGAAGGCAAGCTGACTGATCTTACGGCTGGTCGTATTGTTAGGGAGGAGATTGTTCCTGCCTTCAAGGCTGGTCAGTTTGACGAGGGATTTTCCAGGGGAGTCTCTGCAATTATTGCCGCAACACATGGAGAATACAAGGCAAAACCAAAGGCTGATCGCAATGGAGAGAAGCCATCAATGTCGTTGCTGGTCATTATTTTTGCTGTTATCTATCTTATTTATCAGTTTTTCAGAAGATTCTTCTGGGGAGGATTCGGAGGAGGTTTCTTTGGTGGGGGCGGTAGCAGCAGTAACGACGATAATTTCAGCGGTGGGGGCGGCGGTTTTGGTGGTGGCGGATCATCAGGTGACTGGTAGATGGCATTTACTCAGATCTTCTCCCATTCAAACTTGCTGACATTTCTTGCTTTTGGATCAAAGACGATACCAATCAGATAGCGCGCTCCGGAATACTTCTCGTAATATTTCATTGTTTTGATCTGCTCAAGCGGCTCCTTATCGGTCACCTTGAATTCAAACAGAAAGGTTCTTCCTTCGGCCTTCAGCGTCAGGTCAACTCTCCCTTTATTAAAACGCTTTCCACTGCATGTTGCTGTATATGGAATCAATGCGGAGTTAAGCAGAAAAGGAATTGCAGGAGTCGTTATGGTTTATGCCTACTTTACATAATATATATTATATGAAACTAATTTACGCAACATAGTTTTGTGTGGTGTTTTGTTGTATAATATATATTATGTAAAGTAGGTTACTTTTCCCTAAATTGAGCGATTAGTAATGAAAAAGTGCTTCATCTAATATTTATAACGCATTATCGAATTATCGTTTCAAAACAGCTCTACCCAATGGGTTAAGAACACCATTGCAGACAATACAACCTATAACGGCTAGAAAAATAAACACTTAAGTCCTGTAATACTCAAACCAATCGCCGATAAATCGCTCAATTGAGGTTTCCATAATGACCTTGAAGCGAAAGAAGTATTGAAGATCTTTATCAGCTCTGCCAGTAGACTTTACTGTATGCCTTCCCATATCTGCTTGACATCCTTTACCTCTCGTACACTTCCTGCCGCAATATCCTCCTCAGCTTCTTTAAGAGCTTGCAATAACTTGGTATTGGAAAAATACTTATCAGTATCACTTATTTTTTTTGCTGGTACGATTTCATAGGTCTCAGTGTTGCCACACTGGACAATAACACGTTCCATATTGGTTAAATTCATTTGAAGTAGTCAGATCTTTTGCGATTGCTGCTTTGGCTTTAGTTTGATTTCCAGTTCGCAGCCTACTGCCTCAGCGTACCTCCTGAGCGTAGCAATGGATGGTGCGTGCTTGCTGCCGGATTCCAGTCTGGAGATCGCACTTTTGGTTGTTCCGATTTTCAGAGCTACTGCTTCCTGCGTCATACCAGAATCTCGTCGTGCAGATAATAGCTCCCTGATGAGTGCGTATTTTGGTTCAAGTGCTTCATATTCTCTACGAAAATCCTTGTCTTGAAGGTCTTTGGCAATATCCCCCTCAACATCGTATGGCACCGGCTGGTATTTAAGTTCATCCATTTTCAATCTCTTGTAATCTTTTTCTGGCAACCTTCAACTCTTTTAATGGTGTTGTCTGTTTTTTTTTGATAAAGACGTGCAGAATTATAATTTTTTTGCCTTGTAGATAACAATAGAGCGCCCTGCCGATACCATCCCACCCTTTAGGCCTCATTTCAAAAAGGCCACCCCCCATCGCTTTGGTATGAGGCATCCTCATATTTGGGCCATATTCCTTTATAAGAAGCGAAATTCTTCTGTAATCAGCCCTGATACTGGAGGGCCACCCATCAACAATATCTTTAATACTGGGATGGAAGTATTCAATCTCATAACTTATGCGCAAAGTTAGCAAATACGATAACTTTGGCCAAATAATTTCCTGAAAAAAATTTCTCATCACCCAGCAACACAAGTCAGTGACAAGAATGAGTACTTCTCTATCTTAAATTTTTGGAGGCACTTAAAAAAGTTGAGGAGGATATGTTTTACATCCCCAGAAAAGCCTTCTTGACATCTTGGTTATTCAGCAGCTCTTCGCCTGTTCCTGTCAGCACAATTGTTCCTATTTCAATAACATACCCTTTATTGCTGATGTTCAGCGACTGATAGACATTCTGTTCAACAAGAAGTACGGTCACACCGCTTTTGTTGATGGTTTGAATTGCGCCGAAAACCACCTCGGTGAAGAGTGGCGACAATCCGAGGCTTGGTTCATCCAGCAGCAGAAGTTTCGGGTTTCCCATTAATCCTCTTCCTATTGCAAGCATCTGTTGTTCACCGCCCGACATTGTGCCTCCAAGCTGATTTCGTCTATCAGCAAGTTTTGGAAACAAGGCAAAAACCCGCTCCATGTTCTGTTTGCGATCATTCTGATGCAGATAGCCTCCCATAATCAGGTTTTCAACAACACTCATTTCAGGAAAAATCTTTCTGCCTTCCGGCACATGTACAATTCCCCGCTGAACAATCGTATGCGCAGCAAGATTATGGAGTGATTCGTTATTGTAAGTAATTGTGCCCTTTGACTTTATGAGTCCTGAAATTGCTTTGAGAAGGGTTGTTTTACCCGCACCATTGCTGCCGACGACGGAGACAATCTCCCCTTCTGCAAGTGTAATGCTGATATCCCTCAGAACAGGCATTTCACCGTACCCGGCATGCAGATTTTTAATCGTTAGCATTTTGACCACCTCCAAGGTAGGCTGCTATGACTTCAGGATTTTTGGTTATCTCTTCCGGTCTCCCTTCAGCAAGCTTTTCGCCGGAATTCAAAACAACAATCGAGTCGCAGATTGAGGTAACCGCTTTCATGTCATGTTCGATAAAAACAATGGTTGCACCTTTATTTCGAACCTCACGGATGATTGTAAGAATGCCATCGGTTTCAGTATGGTTCAATCCACCGCAGATTTCATCAAGAAGCAGCATTTTCGGTCGGGTGGCCAGTACCCTTGCAAGTTCAAGCTTTTTCTTGAGACCAATCGGCAGAGATCCTGCAAATTTCGCAGCATAATCGCTCAGTCCCACTGAAGCCAACTGTTCAATTGCTATCTCTTCAGCCTCTCTGGTAACATTTGTAACAGAAAAGGCTCCAATCATAACATTCTCAAGCACCGTCAGGCTGCCAAGCGGCTTCACCCTCTGCCAAGTTCGGGCCATCCCTAAATGGCAAACCTGATCCGGTCGCAGATTGTTGATTTTTTTGTTATCAAAAATGATTGTTCCGGAGGTTACAGGGTAAAAACCGGTGATGCAGTTGAACAAGGTTGTCTTTCCGGCTCCGTTAGGCCCGATCAGCCCAAAGATCTGTTTTTCATCAACAGAAAAACTTATGTCCGAAACAGCAACGTTGCCCCCAAAATTTTTACAAACATGATTGATATGTAGAATATGCCCGATCATTTAGTCCTCCGGAAAAGTCCGAGAATACCTTTGGGGAGAAAAAGAATGCAAAGTACCGTTATGATTCCGTAGACCAGGACATGAGCATGAGCCAGGTTATCTTTAAGAAAGAGACCGAGTCCTGAGGTTTCCGAAACAATACCATGTTTGACCAGAGTCTCCCCTATCACATTTGAACGCAGCATCTCGGCCAATGGTACCAGCAGCACTGCACCCAGAACCGGCCCCCATAATGTGCCGACACCGCCGATAATTGCTGTCAGAATAATTTCAATTGAGAGTCGAAGATCAAGCACCGCTGAAGTATCAATAAAACGGATATAGAGAGCGTAGAGGCTTCCAAGAACAGATGTTAACGCTGCCGAAATCAGTAACGCCTTGTTTTTATAGAACGAGAGGTTAATGCCAAGAGATGCGGCGGCATCCTGATCCTCCCGGATTGCCTGAAGATAGAAGCCGGTTTTTGATCTCCGCAGATAGAGTGTTATGCCAAGGGTAACGACAAGTACTATCAGCATACCGTAATAAAAGGGATTTTTGCTGTTCAGGTCAAGTCCCCACAAGGAGAGATCAGAAAGCAGAATCCCCTGTGCTCCGCCGGAAAAATCAACATTGAGCACCGAAAGACGGACAATTTCCGCAACAGCGATTGAGGCAAGACCAAAGTAATGACCGCGAAGCCTGAATACAATGCTTCCGGTAATAAGGGCTATAATGCAGGCAATGATAATTCCCGCCGCCATGCTGACAAGAGGGTTTACATTGAATGTAGAGATCAGAATCATGGTCGTATAGGCGCCTGCTCCAAAGTAGGCTGCATGACCAAAGCTGTATTGCCCCGCATAACCGCCAAGAATATTCCATGCCGAAGAGAGCGCCGCCATCATCAGCACTGAAATCATTACTCCAAGTACATAGGGATTCTCCCCTGTCATCAGCGGCAACAGGGCAGCTACAGCTGCAATAATCACAATAATTGCACTCTGTTTCATTTACTGCTCCCCTTTTTTGCCGAACAATCCTTGGGGACGAAGCAGCAGCACAGCCAGAAAAATAATGAAAACCACAACATCCTTCCAGTCACTTGAGAGGTAGGTCGATGCCATTGACTCAACCACTCCGATAATAACTCCTCCGACTCCAGCTCCGATAACCGAACCAAGACCCCCAAGCACACAAATTGTAAAGGCTTTCAGAAGAAAGGTATGGCCAGCCATCGGATGAATGTAATAGGTCGGAGCTATCAGAGCACCAGCAGTTGCAGCCAACGCAGTACCAAGACCGAATGCTATGGCACTCATCTTTGCTACATTAATGCCCATCAGTTGAGCAGCCTCCCTGTTCTGGCTTGTTGCCCATAAAGCCAGACCGGTAGTGCTTTTTGAAAGAAAAAAGAAAAGGACTCCGATAATCCCGCAGGTAATCACAAAGGAGAGTAACAGGGGTACGGATAAAGAGATACCACCAAAAAAATGGAATGCACTGCTTGAATAGGTTGTTGTCAGGATCTTCGGGTCACTGGTGAATGCCAGAAGTGCGCTATTGCTCATAATCAGTCCAAGACCTATGGTCAAGAGTATCTGATTTTGATGGGGATGATTGATAATCCGGTGAATAAACAGTTTTTCAATAATAAACCCGAAAAGAAAAGCGGTTGGAATGATAAGCAGGAGCGACAGATAGGGATCAATATGCAGCAGGGTAAAGGCAAAATATGCCAGATACATTCCCAGCATCATTAGATCGCCATGCGCAAAATTGCTGATATTCATGACACCGAAAACAAGGGACATGCCTATGCCAGCCAGAGCGTAGACCCCGCCTGTAAGGATTCCTGAGAGTAGAGATTGAAGAAAAAACATTACGATTCTCCGTTTCTGATAAACTGCCGGTAAGAGAATATAACAAAGCGCCTCCGGAACTTTACAGAGGCGCCTTGCGTGCCTGCAATCTATCGAGTGAAAGGATAGATCAGTTTCTTTTTACTGAATTGAGCAGGATAGACTGTTTCATACTTGCCATTTATAATTTGCTGTACAAGCATGGGGTGGTTGTTCTGGTTGGTAAATCCGCTGTAGTCGGCAAATTTTACCGGTCCAAGAATACCATTCCAGCTTCCAGCTTTCAGACCGGCACGAAGTTGAGTGGGTGTTTTTGATTTTGAAGCAGTTACAACCATGATTTTCATTGCTTCATAGGCGCATGCTGCATGATAGGATGGTTCTTTGGAATATTTTGCCTGGTAGCGACGGGCAAAGTCCGCTGCGCCTGGCCAGTTGACATCATCAGTCCACTGGGTAGCCGAAACAACCAGATTGGAGATTTCGGTTTGCTGGGCAAACTGGGCTGTGGTATACCCGGCACCGGCACCAAGGAAGGCCTTTGGAGTAAGCCCGATTTCTTTTGCTTGACGCATCAGCAGAATAGCATCGGCATCGTAGGAAACAAGAAAAATAAGATCAGGATTTGCGGCTTTAACTTTTGCGAGAGATGGGCGGTAGTCGGGCTGTCCCTGTTGGTACTTTTCGTTGGCAACCTCTTTTAAACCCATTTTTGCGGCATTTTCCTGGGCTGTTTTAACCGTTGAAACACCGAAATCAGTAGCGGCATAGACATAGGCTATGGTTTTCGGTTTATACGCAGCTACAGCACTCATCAGAACACTTGAATAGACATTGGCCGGAGCATTCAACCGGAAAACGTTCTTATACCCTTTCATGGTAATATCTTCCTTTGCCGCAGCAGGCACAAGCAGAGGTACCTGATACTGGTCAGCCCTTGAAGCAACCACGTTTGCAGAACCTGAAGTATAAGGCCCCACAACACCGATAACACCGTCACGGGTTACCAGCTTTTCATAGGCCGCCAGAGCATTTTTCGGATCACCTCCGTCATCCTCCTTGATCAACTCAACCTGAATACCTTTTGCTTTCAGCTCTTCAATTGCCATTGCTGCACCATTGGTCAGATTTTCCCCAATTTGTGCCTCTTTCCCTGTAATTGAGTTGATAAAACCGATCTTTATAGGAGCTGCATGCCCGAGTAAAGGCAATAATAACATGGCAGTGGCAACCATTGATACCAATTTTTTTTTCATACCCTTTTGCTCCCTATGGTTTATATTCTTGGATTAAGGTCTGATATTGATATACAATTTACAATTAATAAAAGGCTAAATAGAGAATCTTGCAATTCTTCTTCCTCCCCTGCCGTCTACGTTGATATGGTAAAATCGAACGAATCGGACACTCGATTAGGAAATATTGCAGCATCAGAGAGGGAGATGATAACACTTTTCCCGAATCAGACGGAGCATCGCATCAACCACTTCAGGATCGAATAAGATACCGCGCTGTGTCTCAATTTCACTGACGGCAGCTTCGACGCCTAATGAGGAGCGGTAGGGTCGATGTGCAGACATGGCTTCTAAGACGTCGGCAACGGCAAGAATGCGAGATTCGGGCAAAATTTCATCCCCCTTAAGTGCCTGAGGATAACCGCTGCCATCCATACGTTCGTGATGCCCCCTGATGATTAGCGCAATTGGTATAGGGAACTCAATATTTTTAAGTATCTGATAGCCTTGCTCAGCATGGGTTTTTACGAGTTCATACTCAATCGGGGATAACCGCCCGCCCTTGGAAAGGATCTCCGCAGGAATAGAGATTTTGCCGATGTCGTGCACCAGTCCTATTAACTTCAGGTTTTCGCATTTCTCTTCGGGCCATCCCATTTCCCTGGCAATATCCGAAGCAATGATACCTACATGCAGCTCGTGGCCAGCGGTATAGGGATCATGAGCATCAACAATGTTTGCTATTGCATGCAGAGTACCGTTCATCATGTGTTCCAACTGCATCACAGAGTCATTCAGCTTCTTTTCCGCCGCCTTTCGATTTGTAATATCCCGTAACAAACCGATAAATCCCTGATTCTCATAATATTGCACATGAAGTTCGGCGTAAAAGATTGTGCCATCTTTTTTTCTGTAGCGGAATTCGAGTATATAATCCTTCTTGGTTTTCAAACCCTCCTGAAATAAACTGACAGCTATCTCCATGTCCTCTTCAGCCAGGAATTCGATAAAGCGATGACCAATCACCTCATTCGGTTTATAGCCGGTAATAGTTTCAACTGCAGGTGAGGCATAGGTTGTAATGCCACTTTGATCTGTAACAAAAATTATTTCGGAAATTTGTTCAGCAATAGAACGAAACCTTATTTCACTCAACGCCAATGCCTGCACAGCCTGATTACGTTCAGTCATGTCATGAATTACTGAATAAAGAAGTACTTTACCCTCTATTTCAATGCTATTCGTGAACACCTCCATATCACGCATAGAACCATCAAAACGGTGATGGCTAAAAACAAAGCGGTTTGGCGTCAATGAATGGGTCTTTTCAATCTCTTTCATCAAAATGTCTGGTGAAAAAAGATGAATTTGCTGAATTGATTTCTGCTTGAGTTCCTCAACAGAACAGCCATAAAAGCGGGCCGCCGCAGGATTGACATCGATGATATTATTCGTATCAGGATCAATAACCAGCATTCCCGCAGAATGCTCTTCAAACAGTTTCCTGAACTTTTCCTCGCTTTCACGCAAGCGCTCACTCTTGCGGAGGGAGTTGATCAATTTTTCCTCATTCTCGTTCAGAAGTGCTTTCAGACGGGAATTCTCCTGCTGTAAAAGTAATAATTGATTGTCCACTTAATTGTTTGACCTAATGCTACAAAGAAATTTTTGAGAAATCCAATATTCAAATGAGCAACAGAACCTTTGTAACACCATCAATCAAATGCGTGGTGGTGGTTCATTTGAATGATAAAGGCCTAAAAACAGCAAATGGAAAAGGGTTCAGAATCAACAGAACCTGGATGTCATTGTTAAATATTACACTGGCACCCTGTATTTTTCTATGCTCTCTCCGTTTGCTTCCAGAGTTTTAACCCATTGAGGTTTTTTTCCTCTTCCTACCCAAACAAGATATGAATCCTTCCGGTATTTGATAACAGAAGGAGTTTTAGCCGTAGGTTTTGCCTTCTGCTGAAGTTCTTCTATCGTAATATTGTAGTTGTTGAGTTTTTCCCAAATATCCTTTAGAACAGCAATTCGCTCGTTTTTTATTATTTCATCTGCTTCTTGTTGAAGTTGAGCGATTTGCGAATGTAGTTCAGATAATTTGTTCGACGACATAATCTATTTATTTATAATTACTTAGATGCCTTTCCATTTTCATGGGTTAAGATGAATGTAATAAAAATATTGCATTTGGAAAGTTTCTTTTAGAGAAAGCAAACACTTCTTATTGTTTATCGTGATATGTTATTTGCTATTATGTGTTATTAAACATCAGATAGTACAGGAGAAGAAATAACGAAAAGCCATAAATATTTCAGCAGTGAAATAGCGATATTTATATTTCAGGCTAAAATGATATATCAACTGCTATTGCAAAAATGGTAATTATCCATAACATCAATGCCGGGATGATAATAATTACCGGACTACTCTACCGTTACCGATTTTGCCAGATTTCTTGGGCGATCAACATTGCAGCCTCGGAGTGTGGCGATGTGATAGGCAAGAAGTTGAAGTGGAATAACCGTTAACAGAGGTGTTATCGGAGCGGAGGAGTGCGGTATGGAGATAACATATTCAGCCAGACGATTGATCTCTTTATCCCCTTCATTGGCAATGGCGATAACCCTGCCTTTACGGCTCCTTACCTCCTCGATATTACTGAGAATCTTTGAATAGGTATTATCCTGGGTAGCAATAAAAATGACCGGCATATCTTCGTCAATCAAGGCAATCGGACCGTGCTTCATTTCTGCTGCAGGATAGCCTTCGGCATGAATATAGGAGATCTCCTTGAGTTTCAGCGCTCCCTCAAGAGCTACAGGAAAGTTGTAGCCACGTCCGAGATAGAGCACATTGCGAGCATCCTTGAAAAGCTTGGCTATATCGGTGATATAAGTATTGAGAAGAAGAGTGCGTGAGGCTTTTTCAGGAATTTTTGAAAGTTCTGTGAGATGGAGTATCATTTCATCATGTGAGATAGTTCTTCCCTTGCTGAGTGCGAGAGCAAACATGTAGAGCATGATTACCTGGGCGGTAAAGGCTTTGGTTGAAGCGACGCCAATCTCAGGCCCTGCATGGGTATAGATACCGCAAAGGGTTTCACGGGCAATAGTGGATCCGACAACATTGCAGATACCCATGACAAGAGCCCCTTTTTCCTTTGCCACATGGAGCGCCGCCAGGGTGTCGGCGGTTTCGCCGGACTGGGAAATAACTATAACCACATCATCAATACCAACAATCGGGTTTCGGTACCTGAACTCTGATGCATAATCAACTTCCACCGGAATACGAGCAAACTCCTCAATAAGATATTTACCGATCAATGCAGCGTGCCAGCTTGTTCCACAGGCACAGATAACTATGCGTTTTGACTGCTTCATGCGATCAAGATAGTCAATTATCCCTCCGAGACGAACAAGGCCCTTTTCGGGATGCACTCTCCCCCTCATGACATTGTTCATGACTTCGGGCTGTTCAAAGATCTCCTTGAGCATAAAGTGCTCAAAACCACCCTTTTCTATTTTTTCAAGCGTAAAATCAAGTTCTGTCACAGTTTTATCCTGCGCGACATTATCAATCGACTTGACAGAATAGCCATCCCTTTTTATCACGGCAAGCTCGCCATCGGAAAGGTAAACCACCTTATTGGTATGCTCAATAATTGGTGCAGTATCTGAAGCAATAAAGAACTCCCGATTGCCGATACCAATCACCAGCGGGCTTCCCTTGCGTGCCACAACAATCCTGTCGGGCTCACGGGTTGATATGATGCAAAGACCATAGGCACCTTCAACAAGACGGAGCGCATTGCGGGTAACCGATTCAATGTCAAGAGAAGGATTACTCTTCCAGATTCTGTCAATAAGGTGAACAAGCACTTCGGAGTCGGTATCGCTGGTGAATATATAGCCTTCGGAGAGAAGCTCCGTTTTCAGCACTGAAAAATTTTCGACAATGCCGTTATGAATAAGAGCAATATCACCAGACGCATTTAAAAAGGGGTGCGCATTGCGATCGCTTGGTTCACCATGTGTAGCCCACCGTGTATGGCCGATGCCGAGAGTCGCATCCCGCATCTCGGCACGGAACGTAACGCTGTCAGTTTCGAGAGTACTGACGCTCCCCTTCTGCTTTATGACCGAAATTCGGTTGCCATTCAAAATGGCCAGCCCAGCTGAATCGTACCCCCGGTATTCAAGACGCTTCAACCCCTGCAACAGCAGAGGAGCTGCAGCTTGCCAACCTATATATCCAACAATTCCACACATGAGTGTTATGTGTTAATATTCGATCTCTCCTAAATGTAAAACGGCTTTTCCTGTTTTTACTGCCAATACGATTATGCACTCTTTATCTCTCACAATGAGACTTGGCACTACTCAAATCTGCTCCGCTGAGATCAGGTTTTATCCTCAAGGCATGCAAATGTTCCTCGTTAGCCATGAGCAATAGATTATCTCCCATTGTAAAATATATGCATAGTGTTGCGGTTTTTATACATATTTTTTTTATTTGTAAGGTGCAGGCATAACGCTTCAAGATCACGAATTTGCAGCGCATCAGCTATGTTTTTTATGGCTTGCTTGCCTGGTATTACAACCGAAAGTGGTGGTTCGGTTCGGTTATTCTGGCGGTAAATTTACCGAAAAAGTAATTTGATTATATATAAATTAGATATATACTATAAGTAGTTACTATCCGCAAGCCAGTACGATCAAGATGAACATGCAGACTCTACCGTACTTTTTTTTACATGCAAGGTGCAAGAGCGCAACAAGCGCCCCCTCATGTGCTGCAACATGAAAAAGGATAAGTTCAATTCACCCTATCGCTCGGAGTTGCGGCAGAATATCCCGGATATCCTGGCCAATTGAAATCTTGAACGTGAAGAGAAAATGACAAAGGCAAAAATAAATCCAAAACCAACAGTAACACCAAAACCGAAGCCGCAGATCACCAAGGCGTTAACGGGCATTAACGGGCTTGATATCATTACCGAGGGCGGGCTGCCGAAGGGTCGAGCCTCACTCATTTGCGGAGGAACAGGTACCGGAAAAACCATGCTCGCCATGGAGTTTTTGCTCAGAGGTGCCCAGCAGTTTCATGAACCCGGCGTCTTCATGGCGTTTGAAGAGTCGACCAATGATTTAATCGCCAATGTCGCATCCATAGGCTTTGACCTGCAGGGGTTGATTACAACGAAAAAAGTGGTTGTCGATTTTGTTTATATCGAGCGGGATGAAATAGTTGAAGCAGGAGAGTACAATCTGGAAGCCCTGTTTATCCGACTGGGTGCCGCCATTGATTCCATTGGCGCCAAACGCGTCGTTCTTGATACCATTGAGTCACTCTTCAGCAGTCTGCCCAATCCAGCCGTTTTGCGCGCTGAATTGCGCCGTATGTTTCGTTGGCTCAAGGAGAAGGGTGTTACTGCGGTCATTACAGGAGAAGGCGGCACAGATACCCTTTCCCGTCAGGGCATTGAAGAGTACGTTTCTGACTGTGTCATTGATTTAAGTATCAGAATTGAGGATCGGGTTGCCTCACGAAAATTACGTATCGTGAAGTATCGAGGCTCATCGCACGGCACCAATGAGTATCCTTTTGTCATTGATAATGAGGGTATTTCTCTCATACCCATTACCTCTTCAACGCTGGAGCACGCAGTCTCAACGAAGAGAGTTTCCAGCGGAATCCCAAGGCTTGACACTATGCTTGGGGGAGCAGGATTCTTCGAAGGCAGTGTCATTATGGTTTCCGGTCCGTCCGGCACGGGCAAGACTACCTTCATGTCACATTTTGCCGATGCAGCATGTCGGCGCAATGAGCGCGCGGTCTATTTCTCCTTCGAGGAATCGCCGGCTCAAATCATTAGAAATATGAGCTCGGTCGGCTTAAACCTCGACCAGTGGGTAAAAAAAGGTCTTCTGAGAATGGAATCAAGGCGGACTACCCAGTGCGGGCTGGATATGCATCTCGTCCTGGCTCAAAAACTGATCGCTGAACACGCCCCCAACATTGTCATTATGGATCCAGTTACAAGCTTTGAGGATATTGCAAACACCAATGATGTCAAAAGAATAGTAATGAAGTTTGTTGACCATATGAAATCTCTTGGTATCACGACCATGTTTGGTAGCTTGACGCCGAGTGGATTGCCATCAGAGAGTTCCGCTGTTAATATTTCATCACTCATTGATACATGGATTTTGTTGAGGGATCTTGAGAATAATGGGGAACGAAATCGCGGCATCTATATTCTCAAGTCACGAGGCATGAACCACTCCAACCAGGTGCGGGAATTTTTGCTTTCAGATCACGGCGTGGAAATATGCGATGTTTATGTTGGTAGTGGCGGTGTCGCAACAGGCGGAGCACGCCTGAATATGCTGGCTCAGGAAAAAGCATTGGGTCTCAAACTGCAGGAGGAGATGGAACTTCGGCAATTTGATCTGGAAAACAAGCGTAATGTTTTAGACTCCAAAATCGCCGCCATGCGAGCTGAATTCGCTGCTCAGGAGGCCGGCAACCTCAAAATGATTGCACAGGAAAAAACCCGTCAATCGCAACTAAGCGTCGATCGAACTGCAATGGGGAAAGTTCGTAACGTTGATGAACGGCATACCCCTGTAAAAGCTAAAAGGAAATCAAAATGAACGGCAGCAAATGACCGATAAACCGATTGATTTAAGAGTTCATAAAAAAACAGAATCTGCAACCGCTCCATCCAATAAATGGCTATTGCGGTTGTATGTCGCAGGAACTACCGCACATTCCATGTCGGCGATTGCAAACATCAAGAAGATTTGCGAAGAAAAACTTGACGGGCGCTACGTTCTGGAGGTGATTGATTTATATCAGCAGCCCCAACTGGCTGCCGGGCATCAGATCATTGCCATACCGACACTCATTAAAGAGCTCCCACCTCCCCTTCGCCGTATTATTGGCGACCTGTCAAATACCGAGAAGGTCGTTGTCGGTTTGGATTTAAAATCTCTATAACTATGGAAACAGCAATGAAATCTCAGGCAGAGCTCTCTCGGGAAGTAGAAGAGTTGCGCACTGCATTGCAGGAAGCCCATGCAGCCCTGGATGCCATTCGCGAGGGTACGGTTGATGCTCTGGTGGTAAACGGAAAATCGGGTGAACAGATTTTTTCTCTGGTCAATAGCGATCAACCCTATCGGATATTGCTTGAAGAGATGAGTGAAGGTGCCCTGACCGTGACCTCTGATGGCCTTATTTTATTCTCCAACAAGCGGTTTGCCCAGATGGTGAACTCTCCCCTGAACAAGGTGATTGGCTGCAACCTTCAAACCTGGGTGGCTCCTGAATATCGAAAGATTCTTGAATCACTCCTGAACATGGTGACTGAAGAAAAGCATCGAGCTGAATTCATTTTGGTTACTGAAGATGGAGCTCGACTTCCCGTTTATCTTTCGATTGGTAACGTTAAGGTTGGAAAAGAGGCTGCAGTTTTTTGTCTGGTAGCAACCGACCTGAGCGAGGTAAAGCAGATTGAGAAGATCGTCGCTTCCAAAAAAATGGCACTGGCTGCTTTACAGGCATCTCAAGAGCTGCAGGAGAGTCTGGAAGAGTCAATCAAGGCAATAGCCAATACTGTTGAATCGCGCGACGAATATACAGCCGGCCACATGCGTCGTGTAGGGCAACTGGCCCCGGCGATTGCAAGAGAGATGGGCCTATCGGAAGAGAGTATCCATGGTATTGCGTTGGCCTCAACGATTCATGACTTGGGGAAGATCAGCATACCGGTTGAAATTCTGACCAAGCCCGTAAAGCTCAGCAAGATCGAATATCAGTTGATTCAAACCCATGTCGAGGCTGGCTACGACATTGTCAAAAATATTAAATTTCCATGGCCGATCGCTCTTCTAATCCTGCAGCACCATGAGAGGATGGATGGAAGCGGATATCCGCAAGGACTGAAAGGCGAAGAAATCTTGCTTGAGTCGAGAATTATTGCGATTGCAGACGTCATTGAAGCCATGGCATCGCGTCGACCTTATCGCACTGAGCTTGGGATAGATGCTGCGTTAGCGGAAATCAGCCAAGGCCGAGGAACTCTTTATGATCCAGCTGCAGTGGATGCATGCATACGGCTTTTTCTGGAAAAAAGATTTTCTTTCACCTTGAGTCCTAAGTCTTTCAGCCATGCCTGACGCTGAAGGAGTCTGTTAATAATTAAGCAATAAAGATATAAAAAATATATTAATCCGCGCAATTTATTAACTTTGAATGTAGCTGTTGCGCGTAAAAATATTTACATATACTATATATCTCAATACAATTGGATGGGAGACGTTTTTAAAGATTCCATTGTGAACCGATCAAATGTTAACGGGTCAAATCTTGAAAAAGCATTCCGTTTTATCGTTTCATGAAACCGGATATAAACCTGGAAACACACTATGAATCGCCATCTTTCAAAAATAGCTTTCGCATTGGCCGTCGTTATCATTCTGGGGACAGGAACCTTTATTTTCTTCAGTTTACGCACACTCATAGAGAGTAACCGGCAAGTCAGCCATACGCTCAAAACGATCAACAGCCTTGAACATCTCCTTGCACACCTTACCGAGCTTGAAACAAGCGAGCGCGGTTATGTCATTACAGGCGAGGAGCACTTTCTCGAACCCTATTTTTTCGAGCTTTCACCTGACGGCATACAGCAGCAAATCATGGACCTTCGTCAACTGAGCGCAGATGATCCGGTAGCGCAAAGCTCTATCGCTTCGCTTGTACCGCTTGTTCAAAAAAAAATCCGTTTGATGGAACAAGTCGTTAATTTGAGAGTAGCCAGAGGGTTCGATGCCGCCAAGGCATCGATAACGAGCAATATCGAAAATGACTTGATGAAAACGAGCCTGAGTTTGATTGATAATATGAAACAGCGGGAGACAAGGATTCTTCAGCAAGCCTCCACTGACGCTGCAGCAAGCCTCCAATACTCGATAATCTCAATAGCCGCAGGTGGAGTATTGGGTAGTCTTCTGCTGTTGCTTTCGTTAATCCTGCTCAATCGTGAATTTGCTGCACGGAAGCAGAGTGCAGAGGCGTTGAAGCAACTCAACAGCGAACTCGATCAGCGCGTTGAAGAGCGCACTTCAGCTTTGCGCGATTACACCGAAAAGCTGCGATTGAGTGAAGAGCATTTCCGTCTGCTGGTGGATGCTACAAAAGAATATGCCATGTTTATGCTTGATCCACAGGGAGATGTGCTCACCTGGAACCAAGGTGAGGAACATCTGAAAGGTCTTGCAAATCGCCGTCTTTTTTCGGAGAGGATAAACATGATCATTGGCCTGTGTAAACGGAGCAAAACGATCGCCGCGTTGATGATAGTTGATCTGGATAAAAGCAAACAGGTCAACGATTCGCTCGGCCATGGAATTGGTGATTTGCTGCTCCAGCAGGTAGCAATCCGCACTCTCGGAATACTGCAGAGAAGCAGTGATACTCTGGCTCGTCTTGGTGGTGATGAGTTTGTTGTGCTGGTGTCACAGATTGGTGCGGTAGAAAATGCTGTCAGCATTGCAGAGAAAATCCTCAAAACCTTACAAGAACCGTTCGATATTGATGGTCATGCTATCACTATTACATGCAGTATCGGTATCGCTGTTTTTCCGGATCATGGTAAGAATGAACTGACTCTTATGAAAAATGCTGGTGATGCCATGAATTCATCGAAGAGTCAAGGGGGAAATGTCGTTACGGTTTACAGTGGTATCCGTCAGTAGAAAAATAGGTTACAGATTATTTTGAGTGCAATCGATTTGAAAATGCCTATTATTCATGAAAAAGCTCCTATTAATTGTTGTTTCAGCTCTCCTTTTCTTTACATCGCTAAGGGCTGAGATTTCACCCATTTCCATAGAGAAACTTCATTTAACTGCTGAACAGGGCATAGTTCAGGCTCGATACAATTGCGGCGTGATCAAGAGTGGCAATTTATTGGAGAGCAATAACGATATCGAAGCTATAAAAAGTTTTCGGATGATGGCAGCTGATGGCATTGCCTTGGGTCAGAACAATCTTGGAGAAGCTTATGCCAATGGTAAGGGAGTTCCCAAAAACAATCAAGAAGCCGTCAAGTGGTATCGTCTGGCCGCTCAGCATGGATTTGCAAAGGCTCAATACAATCTGGGTATAATGTACGAGCGTGGTCTGGGTGTCCCGCAAAACTTTGATTTAGCAGTGCAATGGTATCGGCTTGCGGCAGCGCAGACCGATATTGCACTTCGCCCAAATTATGCGATCATTTCCAATACCGGTGATGGGATTACCTTGAGTAACAGTGATATCTTAAAGGAGTATCATAGGGCCGCGGCAAAAGGTATTGCAGTTGCTCAGAACAACCTCGGAGCTTTTTATGAGATGGGAGAGGGAGTTACCAAAAACTCTGCGGAAGCCGTTCGCTGGTATCGTCAGGCAGCGATGCAAGGACTGGCACAGGCTCAGTATAACCTTGGCTCAATGTACGAGCGTGGTCTTGGCCTCCCCCAAAGTGATAGTTTAGCCGTTCACTGGTATCGTATGGCGGCGGCACAAAATCTTTCAATTGCTCAGTACAGCCTCGGGTGGATGTACTCCATGGGTCAGGGTGTCCCGCAAAGCGATGTTCAAGCTCTACAATTGTACAGTTTAGCTGCTCAGCAGGGGCTTGGAAGAGCCCAGTTCAATTTAGGCATATTGTACCAAGATGGCCGTGGGGTTAAACGTAACATGGTCACAGCAGCCAAATGGTATCGTCTGGCCGCGGAACAGGGACGTATGAAGCCGTTCTATGATTTCAATGTCGGATATTACAACACTCCAACGCTGGTATACGACCGAAACGAGAGTGACGTGTTGAAATGGTATTATGATGCAACCGTCAAAGGTCTTCCACAAGCTCAATTCAGTATTGCTGAGATATTATATCAGGGCCGTAACGTTAAACAGGACTATGCCATGGCGGCAAAGTACTATCGTAAGGCGGCTGACAGCGGGTTTGCATTGGCCCAGTCCAATCTTGGATTGATGTACTACAAGGGTGAAGGAGTTAAACAAGATTATAGTGAAGCTGTAAAATGGTTTCGTCTGGCGGCAGCTCAAGGATTAGTCGTTGGTCAATACAATCTTGGATGGATGTACTATCAAGGCCAGGGAATTGCACAAAACTATTCAGAAGCAGTAAAACACTATCGAATAGCGGCAGAAAAGGGGCTGTCACAGGCTCAGTATAACCTCGCCAACGCCTTTTATAAAGGAGAGGGAGTTCAACAAAACTACACTGAAGCAGCGAAATGGTACCGTCTTGCATCTCAAGGTGGCCTTGCAAACAGTCAGTTCAACTACGGGGCCATGCTTTACCAAGGTCAGGGAGTCCATAAAAACAGCGCTGAAGCGGTGAAATGGTACCGTTATGCAGCCTTGCAGAGGCTCGCTGTAGCAGAGTACAACCTTGGTTGGATGTACTACAACGGAGATGGTGTAAAAAAAGATAATGCTGAAGCACTGAAATGGTATTTCCTTGCTGCTGATCAGGGAAATGCGCATGCCCAGTGCCATCTCGGATGGATGTATGCCAACGGTCTGGGTATCAGGAAAAACAGTGTCGCAGCCCTGAAATGGTACCGCTATTCTGCTATGCAAGGCAATCCAAGCGCACAGTATTACCTGGCCGTGATGACTGAAAAAGGAGAAGGAGTGATACCAAACAGGTCAGACGCCAGACAATGGTATCAATTAGCAGCCGAACAGGGACATCCCCAAGCCATAGAAGCACTTAAACGCCTGAAAAGACCGTAAAACAATTCCGCCCCAGACTCTTCGACTGGTACATCGCATCATCAGCATTTTTCATAAGAGTCAGTTCACTCTCCCCATGTTCAGGCAGTATCGCAATACCGATGCTGCACGAAATATTAAGGGTATGTCCCTCAATATGGAATGATTCACAGAGGGCTCTCCGGATTTTCTCTGCAACGGCTTCAGCATTTGCCCTTGCATCAATTTGCGGCAGCAGCACCACAAACTCATCACCACCTAAGCGAGCCAGGGTATCGCTGCTTCTCTGCAGGACTCCGAGAGTACGGTTTGCTACCTCCTGGAGCAGCAGATCACCAATCTCATGGCCGAACATATCGTTTACAGGTTTGAATTTATCCAGATCAAAGATCATCAGCGCCCCCATTGTTCTACTTCGTTGACAAAGGGCAATGGCCAGATCTATCCGTTCCGAGAGAAGCCGGCGATTGGGCAGACTTGTCAAGGGGTCATGCATTGCAAGAATTTCAGCAGCATACTTCTGTGCCTGAAGAAGTTTACGATCATCCTCAGCTATCTTTTTAGCAACAATATCCCAGACAATATCCGCCACAATACCCAACCATTTTATATCACTGTCATCGTAGAAAGCTTTTTTGTTCCCCACACCGAGAATAGCAACCACCTTATTGTCCCGCAAGAGAGGAACAACAACTTCACGTTTTACCTCAGCATGACCATCCGGCATCCCTTTGCGATCCTTGACAGCAGCATAATCGTTATGAATAACCGCATTACGTTGCCGTGCCGCATCAGCCCATATTCCCGCACTGTCCAGCGCATAGTGCATGCCATCTCCCTCCGCCGTGCACATATTTTTTTCAGTGTTGGTTGACCAAGCCTGCAGCGACAGTGTTATCTGATCTTCAGCTACGAAATGAAAAAAGCCAATCGAACTCTCTGTCAGCTCTTCGGCTTTATCGAGTGTCAACTGCAGCAGATCCTTTATCGAAGAACTCTCCACCATCTCAAGAAGAGCAATGTGCAGCTCAGTGGTAATTTCGTAGTGCCTTCTTTCCGTGACATCATGAACAATGGTATAAAGAAATGGGTTGCCATCGGTTACAATTGTCCGGCTATAGACCTCTACATCACGGATGCTTTTGTCCGCTCTGAGGTGACGGAATAAAAAGTGTGTATTTTCTCCTGTTCTGGTTTGGTGAATAGCACGCTCTATCTCTTCAGGATTCGATGTATTGATATCCTGTATACGCAACTTGCGAAGTTCATCGATCGTCCATCCGTAAAACTCAATCGCAGCATAATTGGCATCATTAATAAAACCTGTATCCGGATTGATAATGAGCATAATAGCTGAATGCCCTGTAAACATATCCTTAAAGTGCCTTTCACTCTCTCTGAGCGATAGTTCTGTTTGCTTTTGCAGCTCTGTCATGTGCAGAGTATCCAAGGCAAACGATACATCCACACCGATTTCTTGCAGGAGCCTGATCTCCTCTTCATCGGAAAACATATCCATATCGTGAGAAAAGAGATTAAGCAAAGCTACAATCACGCCATCTTGTCGAATAGGCACCGAAGCTGCCGAGTGAAAACCATCGGCGAGTGCCATAGCACGCCACTGCTGCATTGCCGGGTCTGTCTGGATGTTTTTGCAGGCAACAACCTTTCCTGTTGCCACAGCCGAACCGATGATATCATTGGTAAAGGGAGCTTCTTTTACGTTGATCGTTGTAAAGGGAAGGGAGAGTTCTACCTCGCCGAACTCAACTGCGATTGTAATGACACCACTGACAGGATCAAGCACTCCGATCCAGGCCAGACCGAATTTACCGGACTCCACTGCAACACGGCAAATGCTCGGGAACAATTGCTCTTTATGTTTGACGCGTACAAGAGTTTCATTGATCTGCGAAAGTGTTGCATACAATCTGTTGAGGTGTTCAATTCTTAATTGATTTTGTTTCTGGACGGTGATATCACGTGTGACTTTGGCAAAACCCGTCAATTGGTGCTTATTATTATATATGGAGGTCATTACGACATTTGCAAAGAAACGCGTGCCATCTTTGCGCACCCGCCAACCCTCATCTTGCACTTTGCCCTGTTCCAACGTAGTTTTCAGTAAACGTGATGGCTTGCCTGCACTAATATCTTCCTTTGTAAAGAACAGGGAAAAGTTTTGACCGATAATATCTTTGGCCTTGTAGCCTTTCAAGAGTTCGGCGCCTTTGTTCCAGATTATGATGTTGCCGTCACGGTCGAGCATATAGATGGCATAGTCCTTCACGCTTTCTACCATCAGGCGAAAAACCTCTTCGCTTTTGCGCAACTCTTCAACGCGCTTTTCAATACGCTCATTCAGTTCTCTATTGAGCTGATGAAGCTCTTCCTCTGCACGTTTCCGTTTGTTAACTTCCTGGATGACGACAATAAAAGAAAATAACAGCAGTAAAACACCCGAACCGAACCCTGCTGCCATAGCAATAAACGTATTTCGCAGGTTTCTTACAGCATCGTTGGAAAGTTTCTGGAGATACGCACTCTCGTAGTTGTGCATCTGCCGAAGTTCACGACGGAGATCCACCATCACCTTCCTGCCGATATCGGTTAGAATCAACGCTTTCGCAACTTCAAACCCGCCAATCCTTCTCTCCTCAATGACTTTTTTCATAAAGTCAAGTTTCACACTGACAAGAGCCTCAATTTTATCGAGTTGTTGTTGTTGTTGAGGTCTATCAAAGGTTAATCGACGCAACTCCTGTATATGCGGGCCAAGGCCGTTTGTTGATGATATGGCGGCGAAATAGGGCTCAAGAAATACTTTATTGCCCGTAATGACGTAACCGCGAGGGCCTGTTTCGGCGTCAACCACCATAGAAAGCGTTTCATCAAGTTTGTGTTCAACCTTAAGCGACCGCTCAACTAAGTTTGAACTTTCACTTAAAGCCAATAGATGCAGACCCATATAGAGGCTGGTGCCAAAAATCACTACAAAAGCCAGAGCAAATGCAATTGAAGCAACGTGGTTTATCCTGACAATGCTCATAACATCGTTTTTTGTGATTATGTGATTATTTTATCATCAGTAGGCGATTTATACCTTGATCGCTCACGATAGCCGTAAGCCAACTTCCCTCTTACCAGCAAATCATAGATCCCTTGAAGCCGGCAGATAACATGAAACTGGTGAAATCCGAAATGCTCCAAAAACCCGGCCGATAAAAGGCGAATGAGATCGCGGGTTTTTTCCTGGCGCATTCTTGTGGTTGCCTGCAGCAGTACGGCGCAAATCGAGACAAAAGTGCCTAACACAACCCCGAAAATAAAGAGCAGCATAAGAGTCGTCGGAGTGTCAATTCGTAACACTAAAACAATTACAGCTATAACATAGGCACATGCTTCAACTACAGCTGAAAGAGCTTCAAATATGAAGTAAAACGGGAAACCGAACACTCCAGCCATTCCATAACGGGGGTTAAACGCCATTACCCTGTTCCATAGCAGCGACTGAAGAATTGCCCGTTGCCAGAAATTGCGTTGTGAAGCAAAGGCTTTGAGGGTTTCTGGCACCTGGCTGTAGTTCCCGGGGTCAGGAATGAAGGCAATCTCAAAATCGTGCGCATTTTTATGCTCATGGATGTATCGGTGAATTGAAACCGTAAGTTCAAAATCATCGACAACGGCGTTTATATTCGCCCCGCCAACAGCAATAAATATATCTTTTCTGATCATGGTAAAGGCTCCCGACATGCAAAGCATACTTTTGAGACGAGTCAAACCCAGTCGGGCCCACTGGAAAGATCTGAGATATTCAACCGCCTGAAACAAGGGTATCCAACGGTCTGGCAGATTACGCTTGATAATTCTCCCTTTTTCAACAATGAGTCCGTTGGCCGGACGAATGATCGCTGCCGCAGCAATAACTTTAGTGTTATAGAGAAAGGGTCAGATCATGTAGAGCAAGGCATCCTGTTCAAGCACGCAATCTGCATCGATCTGGCAGATTATCGGATAGCGTGCGTGATCAGCTCCTGCATTATTGGCATCAGCTCGTCGGCCGTTCTCCTTATCAACCACAATGAGGTTTGGATAATCACGAGACTGATAGACCGCACGTACCGGCTTTGTCTCGAGATGTTTCTTGAAAACCTTGTCAAGCGGCTGCAGTTTGAAGTAATCCATCAACAGCGGCAATGTCATGTCTTCAGAGCCATCGTTAACAACAACAACTTCAAACTTTGGATAACGAAGTTGCAGGACATTGAGGAGAGTGTCAACATGAGTATTCCGGGGAAAGTGTACCACCCATTCCGGGTGAAAGTGTGCCAGGTATTCCGCGATATAATGTGCCACCGATTCCGGGGCAAAGTGTACCACCTTTTTGAGGCCAGATTTGCTGTTAGAACTTACACAATTTTATCCAATTTCCTTCTCCTCATTGACTCTCCTTTTAACTCAAGCCGGTGAGCATTTCCGACTAATCTATCCATGATTCCGTCAGCAATTGTAGGCTCCCCAATTACGTCATGCCACTGGGCAACCGGCAGCTGAGAGGTGATCATGACCGCCTGCTTTCCATAACGATCTTCAAGGATTTGCAGTAGTGCAATACGTGTTGTTGCATCGAGTGGTTGCAGACCGAAATCATCAAGGATAATCAGATGGGTTCGTTCAATTTGGTTAAGCACACGGACAAAGGTTCCGTCAAGTTTTGTCTGTGCGATCCGTTCAAGAAACCGGTTCATACCAAAGTACAGCGTGCGATATCCAAGTGAACAGGCCTGCCGTCCCAAAGCACAGGCAAGATAGCTCTTGCCGCATCCCGTTGCTCCGGTAATAAGAATATTTTCACCCCGCCCGATAAAGTTGCAGTCAGCAAGGCTGAGCAGTTGATCCCGGGTCAGGTTCCGGGCGGCGTTGCAGTGAACCTGTTCCAGTATGGCTGGATAGCGGATCTTGCTTTGCAGGAGGTACCGCTTGGTGCTCTGTTCTTTTCGGAATCGCTGTTCGGCATCAACCAACTGGCCGAGCAGCGTGTCCGCTGCTGGCTGTTCGTGGACGGGAAGCATGGTTGCTGCTTCATAGGCATTTGCCATACCATAAAGGTTCATGGAACGAAGCTGGTCAAGGGTTAGCTGTGTATTCATGGTCATGTGGTGGTTGAGGTTAATTGTAGACTTCTTTGCCGCGAATATTGTCATGAAACGGCAGCATGGGCGCATGGTATTCTGCCGCCGCCACTGCTTTATCTCTGTTGTTTTCCAGTATGTTATGGACAAGACGGTAGCTGACGCTGGGAACCTGCAATGCCAGCCCGCATGCTGCTTCAAGTCGGCTTGTTCCATACTTCTTCTGGAGCCGAAGTATGCCAAGGCAGGCGTCAAAGCTTTGCTGTACAAAGGCCTTTGAACTCAGAATCCTAAGGACTGCTTCTTCAGTACAAGGCCCAATAGCGGCGGCTTTGCTGGTAAAGTCATCCTCACTCCATCCTTGTTGCTGATGGTGCCGGCGGTGGGCTTCCGGCATGTGCTCCTCAACGGTTCTGTAGATACCCCGGCGTCCGACGATGCGCTGATGCAGGGCAATACGCTGGAAATCAAGAAATACCTCAACCACGGCTTCATCGTAGACCAGTTTGACAAGCTTGCCGATATACTCATGTGGGACACTATACTGGCAGCGGTCTTCTCCCAGCATGACATGGTAATTTTTCTTGACGGTGGCCGTGGTTTCACGCTTATAGAGAAAATCGGTCGCCGGCAGTGGCAGTAACAGCTCTTGTTCAAGCGCTATAAACCGCTGCCGGCGACTCTTGCCATAATCGGTCATCAGCCGGTCATTGGCATTATCCAGCAACTCCCGTACCCGACACTTCAAGGCGTTGAGACTGGTAAATTCCTCATTGCGCAAACGTCCGTAAATCTGGTTGTAGGCAATATGAACCGTGCCCTCCACGGAAGGTTTATCCTTGGGCCGGACGATTCTGGTCGCCTGCATGTTGGTCTGGTAGTGCAATGCCCAATGCTCCATAACATCAGTAAAAAGAGGCTCATAGCGTGATGCTTTCGTCACCACCTGCCTCATGTTGTCGCTGAGAATGTTCTTGGGAACACCGCCCAGATAGGCCAGTGCCCGGTTGAGGGCCGGTATCAAATGCTCCTGCCTGGCGGACGAGAGCGGTTCAACATAAAAAAAGCTGCTGCAGGGCAAGGTGCAGACCAGAACGGGGCACTCAAGACGGGCTCTGGTAAGAGGTTCGATGATACAGAGTGTGTCGCCGGCGAAGTCGATCTGCAGCCGATACCCTGGATGGTGCTGCTGCGGCATGGTGGTATCCTGCTGCTGCACATACTGGTCAAGATAATAGCAGAACTGGGAATACTGATAGCCGGCAGGGCGATCCTGAAGATACTCCTCCCAGAGCACCTGCTTGGTAACATGAGAGTGCTTGTTTCCGAGTTCCTCGGAAAGACGCTTCAGTTGGGTACTGAGATCAGCATACCGCTCATCAGTGTCTTTGGTGGAACGTGGTGGATGAACCAGAACCGAAAGATCGTGATCAGAAAGTGCAAACAGCTCTGAAAACGTCTTACCGCTGCTCTTGAACCGATGCAGATAGTTTTTGAGTGTGAGCCGGTGAATACCTGTACTTCGATGGATTTCCCGTTGGGAACACTCCTCCATCATGAGTTTGAGAATACGGCGAATCTGTAACATAGTCAAGGCTTTGTTTGCCATGGTAATACCTCCGTTTTTTTGCTTCGAAGGTACTGTTTATGATGTTACAAATCTGGCCTGTGGGGTGGCACACTTTCAAGCGGAATGCCTGGCACACTATTCTCCGGTACGGGTGGCACATATTGCTCCGGAATCGCTGGCACACTTTACTCCGGTAGAGGTGGCACACTATGCTCCGGTGTGCTCAGCCATCTCAAGTTCATCTGCAGTAAAGGTGAATCCCTGCCGATTGATATAGGCCATTTTCGTCTCGATATCTTCCATCCCCTTTAACAGCATTACGAAAGGGTTCATCACTCTTCATCCGTTCGAGGAATGCATTGGCTTGTTCCTGAGACATGGGAGTTTGGTTGAATGGGTTGGGGTGATTTTATGAATATCGATTTGGCTATACCGGTCATGGCGCAGTCGTGATCCTTGAACATTCCCTGCGATATTAACCGAGAATCTATTTTATGTGATAGCTGTTCAGTTTCATCGCAGGGGCATGTTAAGTAAATAAAGTGTAAAATGAAAGCCCGGTTTGTTATTATCGTGCTCCCGGACATCGTTTGCTCATCTGTAGGTTATATCCTCAGTACCCAGCTCTGCTCAGCACGTTCTTCAGCTCTCAAGGAATTACATCTCTGAGTACAGTAATATTACAACTCTATTTTCAAAATACAAGACAAGGTGTCGCTGGCGTATCTTCCTCGATAACTTCAGCATGACAAAGGGTTATATCCCCAGCACTCAGAACTCTCCCCCCACTCAACCCTTAGCCTGTTTTTAAAAAAAGTCATCTGCCGTTTTGCATAATTGCGCGTATGCTGCTTAATTAGCTCGACGGCAGTTGCATAGTCGATCAACCCGTCGAAATATTGAAACAGCTCCTGATATCCCACCGATTGCAGCGCTGATAGCTTTTGGTGCTGAAGCATTGGCCGATATTTTTCATACAGCATTGCCGCTTCATCGCAAAGTCCGGCCTCAAGCATCTCCTCTGTGCGCTGGTTGATGCGTTTGTAGAGCTTTTCGCGGGGCATGGAAAGGCCGGTGGTCATAAACGTGAGGCCGCTGTGCGCTTTTTTTCCTCGTGCCTGCAACTCAGTAACGCTTAAGCCGGTAATTTCAATGATCTCAAGGCTGCGGATCAGGCGCTGGCTCTTTGTGGGGTCGAGGGTTGCTGCCTGCACTGGGTCTTGCTTCAGCAGTTTTTCATAAAGTCTCGCTTTTCCTTCCCTTTCAAGCTCTTCAAGCAGTCGTGTTCTGATTGCCTGATTTGCCGGAGGCAGGTCAGCGAAGCCCTCAAGCACTCCTTGAAGGTAGAGGGTTGAGCCTCCAGCAATGATGGCTTTTTTTCCCCTACTGTGAATTTCGTGGATCCTCTTTATCGCTTCTGCAGCAAAGTCACCGGCGGTGAAGGGATCGCCGATATTTTTTTCATTGATAAAATGATGCTTCACCTCTCGAAGCGCCTCTTCTGAGGGCTTGGCCGCACCGATAGTGATTTCTCGGTAGATTTGGCGCGAATCGGCAGAGATGATTTCAGCGCCGCTCTCATTCGCCACCTTCAGAGCGAGAGCCGATTTGCCTGAAGCCGTTGGGCCAAGAATCACAAGGACCGGTTGTTCTGTGGCTGCTTGTTGCACGGTCTCCTTATGATCGGTTATCAGGATAAAAGGGGTTTCAACGCCTTGCACACCCTTGAGAGCGGGAGCCCGACAACATTATAGTAGCAGCCTTCAATACGTTTGATATAGCAGGCCATCAGAGGATCCTGAATACCATAAGCCCCGGCCTTGTCGTAGGGCTTCACGGAGAGAAGGTAGCGCTTGATTTCGTTGTCGGAGATCGGCTCGAATTCAACGGTGGTCGATACACACTCTGTGTAGCTTTTATCGCCGAAAAGCAGTACAAAACCGGTATAGACCCGGTGTGAACGGTTCTGAAGGCTTTTGAGCATCATGAATGCATCATCGAATCCTGAAGGCTTTCCAAGGATCTGGTTTCCTTTTGTTACTACGGTATCAGCAGCGAGAATAACTGTTTTGCGGTTATGTTGTGCGATCAGGGCGGCGGTAGCTTCAGCTTTCAACAAGGCAATTTTTGTGACGTTATCTTCAATGGAGAGTGCTGTGTCAATAATTTCCTCTGTCTCTACGGCCACAGTTTCAAAAGAAATCTGCATTAAAGAGAGTATATCTTTTCGTCTCGGGGATTGCGAGGCGAGGATAAGAGTTGGTCTGGCCATGTTGTTGTAATCAGTTCAGGTTGTTCCAGCCCCTGCGGTTGAGGTCTGCAAAGATGAGTGCTCCGGCAATACAACCGGTGCCGAGAAAGAGGAGACCCTGAAAAAGATCACCAAATATAACTCTCCCTGTGCCGAAAAGGATTGCATAGATCATAATGATTCCCAGTGCCCAGTCAACAAAAAGCATGGTGAATCCGGTGTCGGATTTCACATCGGGCAGGTTTTTTGAAATTTTATTCCACAGCACTCCTCCGACTCTGGTGGTTCGGTAGAATGTTTCGAGTTGTGCTGTTTCAGTTGGTGGTGTCAGAAAGGTGACAATGAGGGTTACAGCTATGGTAATGCCGACAATTATAAAAATTGAAAAGGGAAAAGTAATGGCAGTATACAATTTCAGCCACGACAAAACCGCAAAAGGAGTAATCATCGAGGTGATTTCCGACCAGGCATTGAGTCGCCACCAGAACCAGCGGAGAATAAGCACAAAGCCGGTACCTGCCCCGCACTGGATAATAAACTCCCATGCGCCTGTTATGGTGTCGAGCACAAAGAAGGTAATGTAGAGGGCAAAGGCTGCGGTCAGGAATGTGGTAATCTTGGAAATAGTGACATAGTGTTTTGTATCTCCATCCCTTTTCAGAAACCGTTTGTAGAAATCGTTGATAAGATAGCTTGTGCCCCAGTTCAGGTGGGTTGAGAGCGTTGACATGTAGGCGGCAAGAAAAGCGGCGATCAAGAGACCTCTAAGTCCGGGTGGCAGGACAGCTTTCATGACGTAGACAAAGCCATCCTCTTTCTGGTTGAGCGGAAGATGGGGAAACATGACAAGGCTTACCAGACCGACAATGATCCATGGCCATGGCCTCAGGCAGTAGTGAGCCACGGTAAACCAGAGTGTTGCAAGAAGTGAGTGTTTTTCGTTTTTGGCGCTCATCATGCGCTGCGCAATATAGCCGCCTCCACCTGGTTCAGCTCCAGGATACCAGGATGACCACCACTGTACAAAGGCCATGGCGGCAAAAGAGGCAAAGGGAAGGGCCGCAGCACCCGTAACAGAGGTGCTCTCTCCAGAAGTGAATGAGGGGAAAAAGTCGAACATCCATCCCGGGAGCGCTTTTGCAAGGCCACCCGCAGAGATTACTACCGGGGATTGCACTGCAAGGACGGCAAGGATGATACAACCTGTCATGGCGATGACAAACTGAACCGCATCGGTAATGGAGACTCCCCAAAGGCCGGATAGCCCTGAGTAAAAGGTGGTAAGGAGGACAAGTGCAACAATGCTCCATACTGGGTTCAGCTCCGGTACCATAATCTTAATGATCTTGAACATGGCGAGGTTGACCCAGCCGATGATGACGGCGTTGATAAAGAGGCCGAAATAGAGTGCCTTGAATCCACGCAGAAATCTGGCCGCCTTGCCACTGTATCGCAGCTCTATAAATTCAAGGTCGGTAAGGATTTCGGCGCGTCGCCATAATCTGGCAAAAAAGAAGACGGTGAGCATGCCTCCCGATACAAATGTCCACCATACCCAGTTGCCGGCTATGCCGTTTTTGGCTACAAATCCTGCAACGGCCAGCGGGGTATCGGCGGCAAAGGTTGTTGCTACCATTCCGGTGCCGGCAATCCACCAGGGCAGTTTGCGTCCGGAAAGAAAAAACTCATCGACATTTTCTGAAGCACGCGAAGAGAACCACAGGCCGATAAAAAGGGTCAGGAGAAGGTATCCGATAATGAAACTGTAATCAAGCAGGTTGAGCTGATCCATCTTTTTGTTCTTAAAATGTTTCTTTTCGTTTCTTCTGAACTTTTCTGTGGTTCTCTCCTGTACCAGTAATTTTTATTCGTCTATTCGTGAAAGTTCACGGAAGCTCTGGTAGCGGTCTTCTATTTCAAGCATGTTGAGCGCAGCAATTTTTTCGGTACCGAATTGTTCAACACAGAAACTGGCCATGGCGCTGCCGTAGAGAACCGCTTTGCGCATTTCAAGATCATTGATGTTTCCACATCGTGAAAGGTGGCCGATAAAGCCTCCGGCGAAAGTATCCCCGGCTCCGGTTGGGTCAAAAATGGATTCGAGCGGGAAAGCCGGGGCGGCAAAGATGCCGTTGTCGGTAAAGAGAAGAGCACCATGTTCCCCTTTTTTGATGATCAGGGTTTTCGGTCCCATGGCGCGTATAATACGGGCTGACTTCACAAGATTAGGGTCGCCGCTTAAAATTCTTGCCTCACTGTCGTTGATAATGAAGATATCAACGTGTTCAAGGGTTTTTTTAAGCTCTGCGGGTTTTCCCTCAATCCAGAAATTCATGGTGTCGCAGATGACCAGTTTTGGTTTGCTGATCTGATCAAGCACCTTGAGCTGCAGCTCAGGATCGATATTGCCAAGGCAGACAAATTCAGCGTCGCGGTACTCTTCTGGTACATGAGGATCGAAATCTGCAAAAACGTTCAACTGGGTGTCGAGCGTGTCGCGGGTGTTCATATCGTAATGATAGCGGCCAGCCCAGCGGAAGGTTTTTCCATCCTCCACTTTTTTAATTCCTTTGGTGTCGATGTTTCTCGAATGCAGAAGATCGAAATGTTTATCCTCGAAGTCCGAGCCAACCACACCGACTAACTCTACTTGGTCGGTAAAATAGCTTGCCGAAAGAGCAATGTAGGTGGATGATCCGCCAAGGGTATCAAAAGATTGTCCAAAAGGGGTTTCGATATCATCAAAGGCTAATGAACCGACAATGAGGATAGACATAATGGGATTAAGGTTTGGTTAGTGAAAAATTATTATTCAAAGCTCGGGTGGAAGTTCAAAGAGCATGCATTCGCCTGGTTTGCAGCACACTTCAAGCTTGTGATCCTTGATCGTCCAGGTTGTTTCACTGATCAGGTCAAGCATCTCGATGTTGTTCATGCTGAATTCCAGCGTGCCGCTTCGGGTATAATAAAGATTGCTGTTCCCGATAAAGAGTAGTGAACTGTTTCCGGATTTTCTCATAACAGCAAAAAGTTCTGGCTCGGATACGTAGGGAATGGTTATTGATCCTCTCTCTCCGCACAGTACCAGATCGAGATAGCGCTTCCGGATCTCAAGGATCCTGGCGATATAACTGTTCAGTGGGCGAAGATTGTTGCTTTTTTCCCAGTCATAGCTGTATGGGCTGAAGAGGGGAAGCTTGTCAGATGGATAGAGAGCCCGATCCTCTTCTGTGAAATTCAATCCGAGGTTGACCGGATACCATTCACAGAGTTCCATGCCTGATTGCAGAAAAGGTATGGTTGGCAGTATGGCGCTCAGGGTAAATATAAAGATTGAGTGGTTTCTTCCTGCTTCCTCTCGGGGGTAACGGAAACAGACTCTCGGGGTGTTGTGATTTTCGCCGGTTCCAAAAAAGGGGAGTGCCACACCGGTTTTGTTCAGGTAGTTCAATAATCCACGGATAAAGACAATATCATGGATTACAAAAGGAAGGGAGCCGAAGCAGGCATTGAAGCCCTCATTGCGTACCTCAGGGGTCGGGCTGAAATTTTCATCCCAGAAGGCAAACTCCGGGTTGTTTTCACGGGCCTTGCGTACAATATTTTGTTTCAGCTCGGAGGGCAGGGCATGGCCCATATCAATCATTGCACCATCAATGTCATAAAGCTTCTGATAGCTTGGAATGATGTCAGCAATCTCATTCCAAAGTGCTGTATTGAAGTTCTCCGGATTTTCAAGTGCACTGTCGTACATCCTGATGGTATTGTAGGCAATGTAGTTAAAGCTATCATTGTTATGCATTTTCAGATAGGTTACATCAGTCCATGGTGGCTGCCGGTCATCGGGAGGCCAGTCGGAAAATGCGCTTGCAATGCGGCACGGGGTACCATCCCCGGTGGTAGCATGGATGGTACCCTCTTTTTCAATGACACTTACCGGCTGTGAGACGAACTGTTCACGGTACTCGGAAGAGGGAGCGGGCAGGTTGTGCATCTCGTGGCGCTCTACCACTTCATGAATCCAACGCAGTGTATCGGGATCGAAGTGGGGTGGCCCGTAGTTGCGGGTACTCTCATTGTCCCGAATCCAGTAGAACCACTCCGGGTGCGCTTTTATCCAGCTACTGTCCATTGATGCTGTTCTGAAAACAAACTCCAGTACAACGTGTATATCAAGCAGATGAGCAGCTTCCACAAAAGCCTTGAGCAAAATCTCTGCACTTAAGCCAAGAGCTGGCTCGTCGAGCATGGGGTCAAGCTTTCGTGGGTTTTTAACGGCATAAGGAGAGCCGAGGGATCCTTTTTTGCTTTGAGAGCCAATTTCCGTGAGCGGTAAAATATAGACGGTATTTGCACCGAGATTTTTTATATACGGCAGAAGCGCAATGGCTTTCAGCAGGGTGCCAGTTTCCCTGAAACCGCATGCAAGGGGTTCAGTGTCGATTGTGCCATCGCTGTTATGGTCAAACGCTGTGGTGAGACGGATAAAGAGATTGTATACTACTGCACCTTTTCGCCAGTCCACATTGTCGGAGGGAGAGTCGAGGCGTGTGCTGTTATTGAGGATCTCTTCAATAATGTGTCCGAAGTATTCCGGAGGGTTTACCTGTTCGACACCGTTTTTTCCGGTCCAGATACCGGGAACAGTGTAGGAGCTTACGGGTAAAGGCTTATCCAGGGTTTTCAGTGCCTGGAGAAGCGATGCAAGGTGAGTTATCTGCAACTTGTGATATTATTGTTAATCAGGAAGAAAATGTGAAGATAACTATTATAGAGTAATCAACGTACAAAGATATTTATTCTCTTATGAAGAACATCAGGATTACCATTGAATATGATGGTACTTCCTTTGCTGGATGGCAGAGGCAAGCCGGTCGGATTGTGACGGTACAGGGGGCGATTGAAGCCGCACTCGGGATGATTCTGCAGGAGAACATCTCTCTTGCAGCAGCAGGGAGAACCGACAAGGGGGTTCATGCAAAGGCTCAGGCCGCAAACTTTCACAGCGCTTCCACCATGGAGCTTCCCAGAATGGTTCATTCACTGAATTCGGTTTTGCCGAAGAGCATCAGGATAAGTGACCCGGTGGAGGTATCTCCCCAATTTCATGCACGGCACAGTGCCAGAGAGAGAGAGTACCGCTATTTTCTTCTGGAGGAGCCATCAGCGATATATGGCCGGTTTGCAGGGTGTTCATTTGGAAAGCCAGATATTGAAGTCATGCAGGAGATTGCAACCTCTCTTGTAGGAACTCACGATTTTTCTGCTTTTTCAAAGGAAGACCGGGATAATCCCGGACGAATCTGCAGTGTAAAGCTCTCTGAATGGTACCGGTACGACCGATATCTGGTATTTCAGATATCAGCAAACCGCTTTTTAAGGAGTATGGTGCGCTATCTTGTTGATGCCATGATCAGCGCTGGAAAGGGTACTCTTTCAGTCGAAGAGTTTATCAGAATGCTTGATGCAGGAGTTCTGTCGAATTCACTTAAACCCGCCCAGGCAAGCGGACTTTTCCTGTGGAAAGTTACCTACTGAGGTTGGTGTAATCAGTCATTATTGATGTGAAAGATTATTGTATTAGTCAGGAACGGTTTTTATTGTTACTTTTTCAAGGTTGATTTTTGCTGATTCAGCATGGATCTGTTACTATTTCCTCTTTTAATGAATGTGCCGCTTGTGAAAATAAGGACTTATAATAAGGCTATCTCCAATAACCGTTGTGCACGGGTGGACAGCAGGGGGGTCGAACTCTCTCCTGGCACTCATGAGGTGCAACAGCTATTCAGGAGTGCTTTTACGATATTGAGGGTGTTGTCGTTAACACTTCTTTTTCAGTTTTCAGAACTGCCAATTCATGCGGCGGATTCAGTTACAGCTATCAGGGGAGCCATCCCCAAGTCATCGGTTTCAGATATTCTTGACAGTCTTGTCAATGCGACCTACTTCAAGGATGAACACTTTTCGGCTACTTCGAAAGAGGGTGAAAAGTTTGGATTTCCTGCTAATTTTGTACCTCAGTACAGTGATTCAGTCTATGCATCAAGGATTGCCCTGCTGGCGCACAAAACCCCGTTCAATCTTGTCTATAATGATCATGTGAGAGGGTTTATCAGGATTTATGCTGTCGACAAGCGAAATCTTACAGCTAAAATTCTTGGACTGACGAAAATCTATTTTCCTCTGTTTGAGGAAAAACTTGATACCTACAATATTCCTCTTGAGATGAAGTATCTCGCCATTGTTGAATCTGCCCTTAATCCAACTGCGGTCTCTCCTGCTGGAGCTAAAGGATTATGGCAGTTTATGTATGGAACTGGAAAAATGTACGGCATGCAGTCATCATCTTTTATTGAGGATCGCTATGATTCGGAGAAGGCTACGGTGGCAGCATGCAGATATTTAAGGGATCTCTATAATATTTATGGTGACTGGTTCCTTACCCTTGCTGCTTATAATTCCGGTCCGGGGAATGTCAACAAGGCGATCAGAAGGGCTGGAGGCATAAAGAATTACTGGGCAATCTGGGACTACCTTCCTGCAGAAACCAAAGGGTATGTACCGGCATTTATTGCGGTGAACTATATCATGAACTATTATAATGAACACAACATCCGTCCGGTAGAGCCGGGATTTCTCTATCATGATATCGACACGCTGAGAACCACCCGCATGCTCTCGTTTGATCAGATTAATGAGACCATCGGTGTGCCGATGCGTGATCTCCAGTTTCTTAATCCTCAGTACAAGCTTGGTATTATTCCTGCTGCCGGTTATAACGGCAATGGCAGTGTTATCAGACTGCCAAAACAATATATCGCTCAGTTCCAGAAGAGGGAGCAGGAGATTTATGCATATAAGTCGCCAGGAGCTGTGGAACGCGAGCAGCTTCTTGCCCGGGTTGAAAGTTTCAGCGGCGGCGGTGGAGCTCAGGGTGCAGCAGAACAGGCAGAGAAGACTCATATTGTGCAGCAGGGTGAAAACCTTGGCTCGATTGCAAGGATGTATCGCACCTATATCAGCCAGCTTATTGTATGGAACAACCTGAAAGATCCTGAAGTTACTCCCGGTCAGAAGCTCATTGTTTTTGGTGGAACCGAAAACCGCAACTCAGTGCAGAATGATGAGGAGCGAGGTATTGGTGTAAGGAAAAAGATTGAGAGCCACAGGGTCGGGAGGCATGAAACTCTTTCATCGATTGCCAGAAAGTATGGCACTACTGTTGGGCGTATCACAGAGTTGAACCACCTTAGCCACAGGAGTGGTATCGTTGCCGGTCAGCATCTCAAGATTGAAAGAGAGGTAGTATCGAAACGGTCGCGTATTTCATCCCGGCACTCAAGGGGGATAAAGAGCGTTCAGAGGGCGAGAGGTCATAAAGCTAAAAAAGAGAGCTCTGCACGTCACTCCCGTAAACGCAGACGTTAGCGAGATTCTTCCGCTGCTTCTTCTTTTCAATAAGTAATTGTTTTTCACGATGTTCCATTAAAAGATAATTTTATTATCTTAAGCCTTTTCAAGTTGCTCAACTGACGGAGAATAGTGGCAGGTAGAAAGCCGCTTTATTCATTCAATAATTCTTAAAATAAGAATCATTAAAACGTATGCGTAATATCATTTTCACCGGTAAGGGTGGTGTTGGTAAAACTTCTGTTGCTGCAGCCACAGCGCTCAGAGCAGCAGATATGGGCTACAAGACCCTTATTATGTCTACCGATCCGGCACACAGTCTGGGCGACTCGCTTGATATTCAGTTAGGACCTTCACCGGTAAAGGTTGCTGAAAATCTTTGGGGTCAGGAAGTCAGTGTTTTTGGTGATCTCAATCTAAACTGGGATGTTGTAAGAGAACACTTCGCTCACCTTATGGAATCACGTGGTATTGAAGGTGTTTATGCTGAGGAAATGGGTGTGCTTCCAGGTATGGAAGAGCTCTTTTCGCTCTCCTATATCAAGCGTTATAATGAACAGAATGAATACGATTTGCTGGTTGTCGACTGTGCTCCTACCGGGGAAACTCTTCGTCTTCTCTCCCTGCCTGAAACTTTTGGATGGTTTATTAAGCTTATCCGCAATGTTGAAAAGTTCATGGTAAAACCGGTTATCAGACCTCTTTCAAAGAAAATCAGTAAAATAAACGATTTTGTAGCTCCTGTGGAGGTTTATGACAAGGTAGACAACCTTTTCTCTTCAACAGAAGGGATTATTGATCTGCTGGCCGACAGCTCCAAAACCACCATGCGCCTTGTCATGAATCCTGAAAAGATGGTAATCAAGGAGTCGATGCGTGCCTTGACCTATCTTAACCTTTACGGCATTACCGTTGACAGGATTACCATCAACCGTGTCATGCCTGATCAGAGCCCTGATCCTTATTTCCAGAAGTGGCGTGCTATTCAGCAGAAATATATCGAGCAGATCCAGGAAGCTTTTGCTCCTATTCCCATTACCGAAGTACCGTTGTTTGATGATGAGGTTGTCGGTGTAGCGATGCTTCGCAGGGTAGGCGAAAAAGTTTATGGAGATCTTAATCCGCTTGATATTTTCTTCTCGGAAAATCCGATTGATATCAAGAAGGTTTCTGATGGACACTACAAGGTTCGTGTGAGATTGCCGTTTATGGAGAACATGGGTCTTGAGCCGAAAATCCTCAAGCTTGGCGATGATCTTACTATCCGTATTGGTGATTACCAGAAGATTGTAGCACTGCCGATTTTCCTTGCCGGCATGGAGTCAACCGGAGCATCTTATGAAGATAAGTGGCTCTGTATTGATTTTGCCAAGGCGAAGTAAGTTATCTTTTACATAAATAAAAAAACCTGCCGTCTAGGCAGGTTTTTTTACTAATCATTATTTCCTGATTTCAGAGCGACACAAGATTGACGAGTTTCACTCCATTGACATTGCTGATTTCATCCAGCAGTTCCGGAGTCACATCACCATCGACAACAATTGCTGTCATGGCGACTTTTTTCTCCTCATCTCTTGAGAGTGCCACATAGGCAACATTCAAGTTATGCTGCAAAAGCAGTTGGGTGACATTGGCGATGACCCCGGGCTTGTCGATATTGTTGTAAATAATAATGTTGCCTTCCGGCTTGAATTCAACAAGAAACTGGTCTAACATCACAATCCGCACCTCTTTGTCGCCAAAGACAGTTCCGCCTATCATGCGTTTTGTTGTTCCGTTTTCAAGCTCAATGCGGATAAGATTGGTATAGTCGGGATTTTCCTTTTCAAACTTCTGGTCAAGGCTGATACCGCACTCTGTTGCCATGGTAAATGCGTTGATATAGTTGGTATCTTTTGACTGCCGGACATCGAGAAACCCTTTCAGCGCTGCGGCTGTAATGACTTCACTGAATTTTTGAAGGAATTCACCTGAAGTTCTGATCGTCATTTTGTTGGCTTCAAGTGGGGCCATCTGTGCAAGTGTAGCTCCAAGTTTTTCGGCAAGCGTCAGATATGAGCGTACTCCGGGTGCCTGGGCCAGTTCAACAGCTGAAGCATTGACAGCGCCTTCGAGCTTTCCTTTTTGCTTCCATTCAACAATCTGTTCAGCTATCTGAATGGCAACCTTTTCCTGCGCTTCATTCGTGGATGCTGCAATATGCGGCGTTGCAATAACAGCATTGAGTTTAAGAAGAGGATTGTCGGGGTTGACCGGTTCTGTTTCAAAAACATCAAGTGCGGCGGCGGAAACTTTTCCAGACTCTATTGCTTCAGCAAGGTCCGCTTCATTAATGATTCCTCCCCTGGCGCAGTTGACAATGATAACTCCCTGCTTCATCAGGTCAAGCGTATCTTTTGAGACCAGATTACGAGTTGATTCGTTCAGTGAGGAGTGGATGGTGATAACATCAGCGCGCATGAAATTTTCATGCAGGGGGAGAAGTTCAATATTGAGATGTGTGGCAAACTCGTCCGGGATCATGGGGTCGTAGGCGATGGTGTTCATACCGAACGCCTGCATGCGGGATGCTACCTCTCGTCCGATTTTTCCAAGGCCGATAATTGAAAGGGTTTTACCTTCAAGTTCGACGCCGGTAAACATTTTTTTATTCCAGTTGCCTTTTTTTAAATCAGCTGTGGCTTGAGGGATGCGGCGCGCGGCTGAGAGAATCATGGCGCAGGTATGTTCTGCTGCGGAAATCGTGTTTCCTCCGGGTGTGTTCATCACGATAATGCCGTTGCGTGTTGCAGCTTCGATATCGATATTGTCGACCCCTGCTCCTGCTCTTCCGATAAGCTTGAGATTGGTGCCGCACTCAATAATTTCAGCGGTTACTTTTGTGGCGCTTCTGACGATAAGCTTTTCAAAGCCACCTATGATGTTTTTGAGTTCTTCTTTACTGATTTTCGGTATTTCGGTTACGTCAAAACCGTTTTGAGAGAGGATTTGACCGCATTGTGGATCAATACCGTCAGTGATCAGTACGTTCATATTCTTTTTTGATTATTGATTACGTGTAATTTACATGCAACGAGACCGCCGATGCGGATAATACCCGTTTTTTGCACTTTCATACTTTACTGTTATAATATATTTCTTTTTTCAGGCTATGAGATTAAAAAAAACAAGAGCTTTAAAAGTTGTGTGCGTTAAACGTGATTCAAGCGGAATTGATTATCACAGGAATTTATAGGCATCGATGCTGATTATATATTGAGGTTTTTTTTATCTTGCATCCTATTAATTTCTATGATGATATTATTGTTAGGAACGAGAAATGGAACAGTTACATGATTTAAGAGTTTCACGAATTATCCGCCTCTCTTCCCCAAGGGATCTCAAGGAGAAGCTTCCTGTGGATGAAAAGATTGCCGGTACTGTTATTGCAGGACGTCGTGAAGTTGAAAATATATTGACCGGCAAGGATGCAAGAATGCTGGTGATTGTCGGGCCTTGCTCGATACATGATACCGATGTAGCCTTTGATTATGCTACCAAACTGTCGGCATTGCGCACTGAGCTGCAGAATGATCTGTGTATCATGATGCGTGTCTACTTTGAAAAGCCACGTACCACTGTTGGCTGGAAAGGGTTTATCAATGATCCTCATCTTGATGACACCTATGATATTGTTCACGGGCTCTACTATGCCAGAAAACTTCTGCTTGACATCAATGCCATCGGACTGCCGGCTGCAACAGAATTTCTTGATCCGATAACCCCGCAGTATGTCGCTGATGTTGTCAGCTGGGCTGCTATCGGTGCAAGGACTATTGAGTCTCAGACTCATCGTCAGATGGCAAGTGGCCTCTCCATGCCTGTCGGGTTCAAGAACTCGACGGATGGGCGGCTTAATGTGGCTGTCGATGCAATTCGTTCAGCAATGCATCCGCACAGTTTTCTTGGTATTGATCAGGAAGGCCACAGCAGTGTCATTACTACCAAAGGTAATCCCTTCGGGCATCTTGTGCTTCGTGGCGGCGATAAACCGAATTATGATGCAGAGAGTATTGCGCTTGCTGAGTCATGGATTGAAAAGGGTGGTCTTGAACAGTCGCTTCTTGTTGATTGCAGCCATGCCAATTCCGGGAAAAAACATGAGCAGCAGCTTAAGGTATGGGAGGACATCTTAAAGCAGAAATCTGATGGCAACAAGAGTATTGTTGGCGTTATGATTGAGAGCAACATTTGTAGCGGCAATCAGCCATTCCCTGAGGATCCGGATAAACTCCGATACGGAGTATCCATAACCGATGAGTGCCTTTCATGGGGAGAGACTGAACGAATGCTTCGTGAAGGGGCTGCGGTCATTCATAAACTTATCAACTAAAAACCCTTTATGACTATCGAGATCCGGCAGGTCAGAGACAAAAAGGAACGTAAGCAGTTTATCAAGTTTGCATGGCAGATCTACCGCAATGATCCGGAGCTCAATAAAAACTGGGTTCCGCCGGTTATTGATGATTATATGAAGACACTTGATACGAAAGTGTTTCCCTTGTATGATCATGCCTCTCTCGCTATGTTTACGGCATGGAAAGATGGGGTTATGGCGGGAACTATTGCTGCAATTGAAAACCGGCGGCACAATCAGGTGCACAGCGATAAGGTTGGGTTCTGGGGCTTTTTTGAGTGTGTCAATGATCAGGGTATTGCCAATGCACTTTTTGATGCTGCGGCGAAATGGCTGAAAGCGAAGGGGCTTAATGCCATGCGCGGCCCGATCACTCCATCAATGAACGACCAGTGCGGTATGCTTACAAAAGGATATGACAGCCCTCCGGTCTTTCTGATGCTCTACAATCCTCCTTATTACAATGATCTGGCTTTGAACTATGGGCACCATATTGGCCAGGAACTGCTTGCATGGTACATCGATCAAAAACTTATCGATATTTCTCGTCTGCGACGTATTGCGGAGCATGTCAAGAAAAAGGAAGGACTGACGGTACGGATCATGAACATGAAGGACTTTGATGGGGAAATAGAACGTATTCGAGACATTTACAACAAGGCATGGGAGAAAAACTGGGGCTTCGTTCCCATGACCGACAAGGAGTTCAATTTTCTTGCCAAAAGCCTTAAGCCGCTTGCAAATCCCCATTACATTTATTTTGTCGAGGATCGGAACAAGAGAACTGTCGGTTTTTCACTCTCTCTGCCCGATGTTAATCAGGCATTGAAACATGTTAACGGCAATCCTTTTTCACCCATTGGCCTGCTGAAATATCTCTGGTACAGTCGCAATATTACCATGGTTCGTACCATTACGATGGGTGTGCTGCCGGAATACCGTAACAAGGGAGTCGACAGTATACTCAACACCGAGATTGCCGATTACGGAGGAAAACACGGTGTGTTTGCCAGTGAGATGAGCTGGGTGCTCAAAGCTAACGAGGCTATGAGCAAGCTGGCAAAGGTTATCGGGGGGACGCCTTACAAGGAGTATGTTATTTACGAAGCTGATATATAGACCGACCGACAATATAAAAAAAAGGAGCCTTTGCGGGCTCCTTTTTTCATATTGTAACCTAACGGAAAGAAAGAACAGGGAAGGGAATATTGTCTTAGAACGATGCTGTAAAGACAAGGTTTGATTTTTCGGTATCAGGGTTGTAGATATAGGCACCGGTGAATCTGTCTTTTGAAACGGAAATTCCAAGATTAACGATTTTAAAGCCTGTTCCCATGCCGGCAGCATACTCTACCTCGTTGCCTGCGCCGATAACCGCTTTTGCTGTGTAGCCATCTTTGCTGGAGAACTTGTAACCAGCCTCTAAATATTTCGCATGATTATAATCAACGCCACCGATATTAATAGCTCCAAGCAGGCTGAGATCGTCTTTTTCATAGCCTACGCTTGCCTCAAGTGTATTTGGGCCTGAAGTGGTATAATCAAATGCTCTTCCGTAAGAATTTGTATTATAATCAGTTAAAGTTGCACTGAAAGGTCCGAGAGGTAGGGTTGCATAAAGATCGGCTTCCTTGTACCTTCCGAGGCCATTATTAGTGAAAGCATAGGAACCCCATGCTCCAACAATAACTCCGCTGCCAGGGAATGTGTATGTCACTGAAGGCTGAATTGCTGGTGAATCACCGATATCGCTGCCTCTCCATACGTAGCTGCTGACTACATCGGCGCCGATTTTAAACCCGTCCGCTGCTTGAGCTGTACCGCCTAATCCCGCAAACAATGCGACGGCAAGGCTTAAAAGTTTTGCTGTTTTTTTCATTGCGTTACTCCTGTTTCTGTTTCTTTCAGTTGTGTGTGATCACTCATTTTATTGTGTTTGATCCCTTAAAAAAACTTTCGCATCTTTAAGATAACCATCCTTACAATATAGATAAATCATAAAATTATACAAATAAGTAATAAAATATTAGGATGTTTTGAGCTTTGTATTAAAAAATGAAGGAAAAAGTTGTTGTATTCCACTTTGTCCATGTGGCTGCAGCGTCGTACAACCATTTTGTTACGGTACCCATCAGATGAAGCATAGTGAAATTGTTTTGTCCGGCAGATACTCGGAATACAACACACTCTATGATTTTATTCTGAACTTTTCAGAGTGCGAGGGGTATAGTCGTGCGTTTACCGACTCACTTCAGCTTTCCATGAAAGAGGCATACGTCAATGCGGTCAAACATGGCAATGCCGAGCGTGATGATTTGACCGTATCGTGTCGGTTTACTGCTGCCGCCAACTGGCTTCAAGTATCGATCAGGGATTGCGGTCCCGGGTTTAATCCTGATGACCTTCCAAATCCTGCTGATCCCGTAAATCGTTTAACCCTGTCAGGTAGAGGTGTCTATATCATCAGGAGCATCGCTGAAATAATCGGTCTTGAACGTAACAACGATGGTTCGACGCTGATGTTGCATTATATTCCCTATTGAAAATTCTCTTTTCCAGTTATACCCGGCTTAATATTTTAATGATAAACAATATGGATCTATCACGAAGCGGAGCATGGAGTGCTCTTGTGTCGCACAGACAGAAAATCGACAACCTGCACATGCGGGAGCTATTCCATGAAGATGCTACCCGGTTTGAGCAGTTTTCGATCTCCAGTGGGGAGCTGATGCTTGATTATTCAAAAAACAGGATTACGGCTCATACCATGGAGCTGCTTCTGGAGCTGGCACGTTGTGCAGGAGTGGAAAAAATGCGGGGTGAGATGTTTAATGGAGAGAGAATCAATGTTACAGAAAACCGTTCGGTGTTGCATACGGCTCTTCGAAGGCCACCTGGCTATGCTCTTGAGATTGACGGGCTTGATGTTTCAAGGGAAATTGCTGATGTGCTTCAGCAGATGAAGCTCTGCTGTGAAAGGGTTATATCGGGCAAGTGGAAGGGATACACAGGACAAACGATGACTGATATCGTCAATATTGGTATCGGTGGCTCAGATCTTGGTCCCTGCATGGTAACCGAGGCGCTCCGCCCCTTTGCTCATGGAGGCCTTCAGGTACATTTTGTCTCAAATATTGATGGAACCCATATCAGCGAGACAGTAAAAAAGCTCAATCCGGAAACCACACTCTTTATCATTGCCTCAAAAACCTTTACTACCCAGGAGACATTGACCAATGCCATGAGTGCCCGTGAATGGTTTTTAACCTATGCTCACCTTGAATCGCATATTGCAAAGCATTTTATTGCAGTTTCAACCAACCGGGCAAAAGTTGTCGAATTCGGTATTGACGAAGCCAACATGTTCAGGTTCTGGGATTGGGTTGGCGGACGTTATTCCCTTTGGTCTTCCATAGGACTTTCCATAGCTCTCTATCTTGGTTTTGACCGTTTTCAGGAGCTGCTTGACGGTGCGTATGCCATGGACCAGCATTTTCTGAATGAGCCACTTGAACGAAATATCCCTGTTCTTCTTGCCGTGCTCGGTATCTGGTACAACAATTTTTTTGATGTTTCATCTCACGCCGTTATTCCCTACGATCAGTATATGCATCGTTTTTCAGCCTATCTTCAGCAGCTTGATATGGAGAGTAACGGCAAAAGGGTTAACCGACAGGGCTATGCCGTGGAGTATGCAACCGGCCCAGTGATTTGGGGTGAACCAGGAACCAACTCTCAGCATGCTTTTTTTCAGCTACTGCATCAGGGGCCTGATTTTATTCCAGCAGATTTTATTGTGCCGCTTAAATCCCAGAATCCGATAGGGGAGCATCATGATATCCTGCTTGCAAACTGTTTTGCGCAGACCGAAGCTCTTATGAAAGGCAAAGAGGAACATGAGGTTCGCCAGGAGCTTGAAGCTGCAGGTTGTGATCCTTCAGAACTCAGCAAGCTGCTTCCGCACAAGGTATTTCCCGGCAACAGGCCGACCAATACCATTCTTCTCAATGAGCTTAATCCCTTTACACTCGGAAGCCTCATTGCCATGTATGAGCATAAGGTATTTGTTCAGGGGATTATCTGGGAGGTCAACTCCTTCGATCAGTGGGGTGTCGAGCTTGGAAAACAGCTGGCTAAAACCATTTTTCCTGAAATTCAGGGAGATGTCAGGGTTACCACTCATGACGGTTCTACCAATGCCCTGATCAATGCTTATCGGGATTACCGCTTGAAGGGAACAACCTCAGCAAGTCCACAGCTCTCATTCTTTGATGATATTTGATTGCTACAATGGATGGTAGAGGGAAGGCGATTTGTGAAGCACAAAAGGAGTCCTGAGACTCCTTTTGTCTGGTTCAACCTTGAGATTGATCGTGTGTTGCAGCTCTTCTTAATCCTTGTTATACATGGAATCATCACCACTCTCGCCGGTACGGATACGATAGGACTCTTCAATAGGCCAGACGAAGATCTTGCCATCACCCACTTCACCGGTATAAGCTGATTTCAAAAGACAGGCAACTGTTTTCTGAAGATTGACGTCACGGACAACAATTGATAACGTTAAACGAGAAATATAATCAGTATTAGCAGAGCCACGGAATACATCTTTCTTCTTTCTTTCATTTCCTACTCCGTAGGATTCGGTATAGGAAAAGAAGTCGATATCAATGGCGTGCAGTGCCGCTTTAACCTCTTCAAATTTGGAGCGCCTTATAATGGCTTCAATTTTTTTCATAATCGATATGATTTTAGTAATTTAATGCATTTGAAAATGCAACCTTACAAAGTTACCATTTTATGATCTTAAGCTGAATGGAAACAGGATAAAAAATTGTTCCTGTTCCCATTCAAATGCATTCCAATCAGTTGGTATATGCTTCTGCGCCATGCTCAAAAACATCCAGTCCACCAACGCCGGTTTCACCTTCAGCCTCAACACGTAATTTAAATGGATATGGTAATTTATTAATTACCCACATCACGATGAGTGCTACAATAAAGGTTGCTGATGTAATGATTGCATTTCCAATAAACTGGGCAATGAATACATCCCATCCTCCTCCATAGAAAAGTCCTGTTACAGGTGCACTGTTATCAGCGCCAATTGGTGTAGAAGCTCCGAACTCACCAGTAGCAAAAAGACCGATAGCCCAGGTGCCGAAGATACCACATATACCATGAACAGAAACAGCACCTACAGGATCATCAATACGAAGATATTCAAGCAGGTAGATGCCGGAAAAAACAAGAATACCAGCAATAAGACCGATAATGATAGCTCCAAACGGTGAAACCCAGTAGCATGGTGCGGTGATTGCAACCAAACCACCCAACAATCCGTTTACCGAAAAGCTGACATCAAATTTTCCTTTGAAAGCGCCAGCATAAAAAGCAAGGAACATCGCACTGAGTGCGCCACCGCAAGCTGCCAGTGTTGTATTTGCAGCCACACGACCAATACCGATGGCATCCATAGCTGAAAGGGTGCTGCCAGGGTTAAAGCCATACCATCCAAACCACAAGAGGAATGCGCCTGTTACAGCAACCGGAAGGTTGTGTGCAGCTGGCAAGCCGCCTCTCTCTTTGTCATCACGCAGGAAGACGCGCCCGATACGGGGTCCTAAAACAATAGCTCCAGCTAACGAAACCATACCACCGATAGTATGTACAACTGTTGATCCGGCAAAGTCGCGGAATGGCTGGCCTAATTCAGGCAAGAAATTTCCCTTGCTGCCCATTGTTGCCAGGAATCCATCAGGTCCCCATGCCCAGTGACCAATGATTGGATAAATAAGAGCTGTGACAACAATACTGTAAAGGATATCCCCACGGAAACTGGTACGGCCGATCATCGCGCCGGAAGTAATGGTAGAAGCTGTGTCGGCAAAGGCAAACTGGAATATCCAGTGTGCCAGTAACGCTACGCCGGTTGTTTGATAAGCATTAGGAGCACCTTGCAGGAAGAACCAGTGCTGCCCGATAAAACCATTTCCTTCACTGAACATGAAGGCATAACCGATTGCCCAGAATGAGATACCGCAAATAGCTGTATCCAGAACGCACTCTATCAATACGTTAACAGTTTCACGTTTTCTGGCAAAACCAGCTTCCAGCATAACAAAACCTGCCTGCATGCCAAATACCAGGAAGGCAGCTACCAGAGTCCATACAGTGTTTATGGAATTAACCAGATTCGTTTCCATAGGAGTGTAGGCAGGAGCTGCTGCCATAGCAGGCAGTCCTACAATTCCGGTAAACGATGACATAGCTAAAAGGACCAGAAAAAGTCCGATCATCTTTCCTGCAAAAATGGTTAACCCAAGTTTCCAGTTTTTTTGTTTTGACATATTTTCCCTGATTCGGGCAAAATAGTCACCCCTGCCGGGGCTTATGGTTGCTGATTTCATAATCATTGATGGTTAATAATTTAAGGGACGTTTAAAAAATAAGAGATTTTATTAAAAAAAACATACAATAAGGTAAATAATTTTATGTTTTTCCGCTTTTATGCAATAAAAAATATGTTGTTTATGTTAACAAGCCGAAAAAAATGAAGTCCCTTTGGTTTCAGTTTTTTTCATAATGTTGATCCTTACTTTTTGTTGCTGAGTCAGTGATGGAGAAGCTCTCCAGGATAAACCTCCTTAACTTGTCTATAGTTTCAGGAATACGGCAAGAGAGGTTTCTCTTATGGTAATCATGGTCACTTGAGAGTCCGGTTATGGCTTGCCTCCTTTTTTTTGTATCGCGTTGATTATGCATTAATAATTAAGGTTCAATTCAAAAGTAAGATAAAATAATTAATAAAAAAATACAAAAATGTAAATAATATTAAGATGTTCAATATTTTTGTAAAAAAAAGTGGCCATAGGGCAGTTTCAGCCTGAAATAATCAGGCAAAAATGGGGATGAATGTGGAAAGTGTTACCTCTTATGAGGTTATAAACAAGAACTCCGCAATTATAATGTTGCGGAGTTCTGAGCAGAAGGGATGCAGGGATTTGCTGTCAGGGTTTAGAGCCCGTTGCGTTTGAAGATAATATCGACGCTGTTTTTCAGCTTTTTCAGGATGTTTTCAAAGCTGAAAAGGTCGGCGACCTCTTCAGGGGTGAAGTGTTTCTGGAGCTCTTCGTCATTCAGCACCAGTTCACGCAGGTGAACTTTTGTCGACCAGCTTTCCATGGCGTTGCGCTGTACAAGCCGGTATGCATCTTCTCGGGTCAGGCCTTTGGCTGTCAGGGCAAGGAGAAGGGTCTGCGAGGTTGTAAGGCCGTAGGATGAGTTGAAATTTTCCTCCATTCTTTCAGGATAGACCAGCAGGGTGTCGAGAGCTTCGCTGAAAGTGCGAAGCATGTAGCAGAGCGCTGTGGTTGAGTCGGGCATGATGATGCGTTCGACCGAAGAGTGGGAGATATCACGTTCGTGCCAGAGAGCAACGTTTTCCATGGCTGCAATCGAGTTTGACCGAACAACGCGGGCCAGTCCTGTAAGGCGTTCAAAGGTAATCGGGTTGCGCTTGTGGGGCATGGCGGAGCTGCCTTTTTGTCCCTTGCTGAAAAACTCTTCAGCTTCACGGACTTCCGTACGCTGCAGGTGACGCAGCTCAACAGAGAATTTTTCGATAGAAGAGGCAATGATGGCAAGTGTTGTTGCAAATTCAGCATGCCGATCTCGCTGGAGAATCTGGGTTGATATCGATGATGGTTCGAGACCAAGTTTTCGGCACACTACGGCTTCGATATCGGGTGAAAGGTGCTGATAGGTTCCAACAGCCCCGGAGATTTTACCGACAGAAATGGTGGCAACTGCCTTGTTCATCCGCTCAAGGTTACGCAGCATTTCCTGATGCCACAAGAGCAGCTTCAGCCCGAAGGTGGTTGGCTCCGCGTGGATGCCGTGGGTTCTGCCCATTTCAATGGTGTACTTGAACTCTGCAGCTCGTTTTGCAAGCACCTCTATGAGACGCTCGATATCGGCCACAAGGATTTTACCGGCATCACGCATCTGCATGGCAAGGCAGGTATCAACCACATCCGAGGAGGTGAGTCCTTCGTGGATATAGCGGGAGTCAGGGCCGACATAACCGGCAACGTTGGTCAGAAAAGCAATGACATCGTGTTTTGTCTCTTTCTCAATCTCAAGAATTTCTTCAACGTTGAATGATGCATTCTGTTTGATGGCAGAAAGTGCATGTTCAGGCACAAGGCCAGCCTCCATGCGTGCCTCAACAGCGGCAATTTCAAGCTGAAGCCAACGCTGGAATTTTGCTTCTTCAGTCCAGATTGCCGACATGTCTTTTGGTGAATAACGTGGTATCACAGTCAGGATCAGTTTAGTATGTTGTGGTATTTGCAAAATATAGTAACAGGAACCATGAAAACCCACGGTTCCAGGGAAAGAGCCGCCACTCTTTTATTTCATTTGCAGCTCCTGGTAAAGCTTTCTGATAAAGCCGAGAGCTGCATCTCTGTCGTAGGGGATAACTCCGTCGATAACGGCATTCTCCATTCTTTTTTTTATCATGCCAACCACTTTTCCTTCTGTGAGGCCGAGAGTATCCATAATATCCTGGCCGCTGATAGGGGGACGCCATTTAGCAAGAAGGTCTTTTTCGCCAACTTCATTAATCTTTTTTTCCACATGATTGAAGTTGCTCATGATCTGACACACTTTTCTCGGATTTTTACTGGTGACATCTGCCCGGCAGAGGTTCATGAGATCCTGGAGATCTTCTCCGGCATCGAACATAAGACGGCGGATGGCTGAATCAGAAATCTCCTCTTTTGACAACGGAATGGGACGGTGATGAAGACGTACCATTTTCTGGACATAAGCAAGAGGATCAATCGGCCAGCGCATGTATTTGAAAATTTTCTCCACGATTCTTATTCCTACAGCATCGTGACCGTGAAAGCTCCACCCGGCACTCTTTGTAAAGCGTTTTGTTGCCGGTTTACCGATGTCGTGCAGCAGTGCAGCAATTCGAAGCCACAGGTTTTCGGACTTTGCGGCAACATTGTCAATAACCTGGAAGGTGTGGAAGAGGGTATCCTTGTGCCCGAGTCCGTCAAACTGTTCAATGCCGGCCATTGCCGCAACTTCCGGCATGATCTCCTTCAACACTCCGGTTTCATGGAGCGTTATCAGCCCCGTAGATGGACGGGGGGAGAGCATGATTTTAAAAAATTCCAGGCTGACCCTCTCCATTGATACAATCCGAATCCTTTCGCGCATACTCTTCATGGCTTCAACCACTTCAGGAAGCAGCCTGAAATCAAGTTGGGCGGCAAACCGGGCAGCCCTCATCATACGTAACGGATCATCAGAAAATGTTTGTTCAGGATCAAGCGGTGTTCTCAGTATGCGGGAGTTGAGGTCATCAACCCCGTGAAAGTGGTCGAGGATCTGGTTTCTGCCCTCGTTGTTCAGCACCAGTGCAAGTGCGTTGATGGTAAAATCCCGCCGTGAAAGATCGTCGTCGAGCGTTCCTATGAGGGTTACCGGCTTTCTTGATTCTGCATTATAGGACTCTTTGCGTGCTCCTACAAGTTCAACTTTGAAGGGGCCCTGTTTTGCATCGGAAAGCTCAAGCTGAGCGGTACGGAATCGTTCAAAGAGAACAAAATTTCTGCCATGCAGTTTGTCGCAAATATTTTGTGCAAAAGGGAGGGGGTCGCCGATGACCATGATATCGATATCGGCACAGGGCCTTTTCATGATCATGTCGCGGACATAGCCGCCGACCAGGTAACAACTCAAGCTCTCTTTATCGGCAAGGTCGCCGATACGGTAAACTATTTCCGGAATGGATGTTTTTGAGAGTTTTGTCATTGAGTGGTCTCTAAATACAAAAATAAGTCAATCAGATGAAGCTGCATTGGCAGCAATTTCTTCGGTGATTTTACCAGCCACCATAATAGCCCTGCGTCCATCAGCCGAACTGACGGCAACGGGAGTGTTGTTTCTGACAGCATGGATAAATTGTTCGAGTTCGTCGCGCAGTGCGTTTGTTTTCGGCACTTCCGGGTGGATATAATCCAGCACCATTCCCTGCATGGCTTCATGAATTTCGCCGAATTGTTCAAGAATCTTGCGTGCAGCAAAGGATTTCAGAGGGTTTTTCGATGAAGCCTCTTCTTTTTTTACAAGTCTGAAAACCTCCGATTTTCCTGTTGTCAGGTCAAGTGATGCATAGCTTTTCGGGTTGGTACCAAAAAAACGAAGTTTGCGATGTGCGCTTCGGCTGAGGCGGCTTGCAGTAACATTTGCCGTTGCGCCGTTGACAAAGTCGATTCTTGCTGTTGCCATGTCGAGTTCATTCGAAAAGACCTTTACTCCCGATGCTGAAATGTGCTTTATTTCATAGGGTATGAGCGAGAGAACCAGATCAATGTCATGAATCATGAGATCAAGCACGACAGAGACATCAGTAACCCTTTTTGAAAAATTGCTCAGCCGTTCAGCCTGGATATACATTGGTCGTCCTGTATAGGGTTCAATGGCTCTCAGCGCAGGGTTGAAACGCTCGATATGGCCCACCTGGATTCGTACCTTGTTCTCCGATTCGAGCCGAATCAGCTCATCAGCCTCTTCAACCGTTGTTGTTATGGGCTTTTCAATAAAGAGGTGCAGACCATCTGCAAGCAGTCTCCGGGCAATGTTGAAATGGGAGCTTGTTGTTGTAGCAATGATGGCTGCGTCGCATTGTTGTGCGAGATGCTCAAGAGAGCTGAAAGTGGCGACATTGTATTTTTTCGCCATCTCATCCGTTCGCTTGCTGTCGAGGTCGTATATCCCTGAACATTGAATATCGGGCCATTCCCTGGCAATTTCCGTGAGAAGCTTTGTATGAAACTCACCGAGTTTGCCTACTCCGATTACCGCAATATTCATAGTGTTCTCGATTTGTTCAATGAGCGGCTCTATAAGCTTACCCCTGTTTGGCCAGCTTCAACCGCATGATCAAGAGCTTCAATTTTGTACTTGAAAAGTCGGAGTGCAATAATTGCTCCCATGACGGTCAGTACTCCGGCAACAATATAGGGGGCATGAAAATTCATTCCGTAAAGGATGCTTCCACTGAATGGCCCCATAATGCGGGCAAAAGAGTTGACCGATTGTGAAAGACCAAGAATCTGCCCCTGTTTCTCTTTATAGCTGTAAAGAGAGATCATGGAAAAATTTATGGGCGATACCAGACTTGTCCCGACGGCAAAAAAGAAAAGGATAAAAAGGCCAAGTGAAAAAAGCGAGGTTTTTGGTGCGAAAGGAACAAAAAAAACACCAACAAAAGTGAAGAGGTGGCCCCAGAAGAAGAGCTTGTGCTCACCCAGCTTTTTTATAAGCTTTCCGATCAGTCCTCCCTGCACAACGACTGACCATATGCCTACATAGGCAAAAAGATAGCCGATCTGCTGGTCTGAGGCCAGGAAATACTCCTTCCAGAGCAGGATAGAGGCAACCTGCATGTTAACAATGGCAAAGGTGTAGATGTAGTTTTCAGTCATTAGCAGCACAAGAGGACGGGAACTGAACACCAGCTTCAGCCCCTCAACATACTCACTCATCTTTTCGCCCACAAACAGGGAGGTCGATCGTCGGGGTTCGCTATCTGCTGTTCTTTTTTTCAGAAAGCCGAATTTCATTTTTTCGGCATTCTTGTTTGACTCAGGAAGCAAAAAGATTGCAAGAATAAAGTCAATGGAGATCAGTGCGGCGGCAACATATCCAACCATCTGTATGCCATAATTATGCTTCAGGAGCCCTCCGATAAGTGGGCCTATGATAAATCCAATACCAAAAGCCGCACCCATCATTCCCATCGCTCCTGAGCGGCTTTTACTGTCAGTGACATCGGTAATGTAGGCCTGAGCTGTAGCAATGTTAGCCGACCCGATACCGGAGAGTCCTCGTGCGAAAAGAAGAAGCGCAATAGTACTGGCACGGGAAAAAACCAGATAAGATAAAGCAGTGATAAAAATACTGATCAGCATAACCGGTCGCCGACCGACTTTATCGCTCAACTTGCCCCAGAGAGGGGAAAAGATAAACTGCATGATAGAAAATATCGCAGCTATCAATCCTATCATGAAAGGATTAGCGCCGAGATCCTTCGCATAGGTAGGCAGAAGCGGAAGCACTATGCCGAACCCGATCAAATCCAGTAATACTGTCAGGAGTAGAATGACCAGAGGGGAGCGCTTCATGCATGCATATTGTTTTGTTCCGCTAAAGGCACAAAGATAAAAAAATTAACGCCGATTCGTCTAAAAATTCAGAGAGGTTACTTTCCGGATGCATGGATTGTTCTGTATAACTGTTCAACTCCTTCGAGTACTCTCGGGCCGGGACGAAGGAAAAGGCTGTTGTCGAAGTGGTCGTAAACCCGTTGATTCTTTACTGCAGCAATGTTGTTCCATCCGGGACGCTGCATGAGGTCAATGGCCGCTGACGATTTTTTGGCCATATACATGCATGCAATCACCTCCGGGTTTTTCTTGATGACCCACTCCTGCGATATCTCGAAATACTCCTTATGAACAACATCGCCAATATTCTCGCCACCGGCATAGGCGATAAGAGCGGAGGTATAGCTTCCTTTTCCTCCTGTCCAGAAAGGATCGTTCCAGATTTCAAGATATATCGTGTTATGTTTCTTCACTTTTTGAGCCTCTTCTTCTGCTCTCATTTTGAATTTCGCCAGACCTGCAGTGATCGAAAGAGCCAGGCTGTCAGCCTCTCTTGTGTGGCCAGTCACTATTCCGAGTTTTCTCAGTACCACAGGGATATCGTCCGGGGTTTTGCAGGAAAAGCTCTCTCTTCGAATGCCCAGAGCCGATATTTTTTTCCCGGTCTCCTTTTCGGCCAGATCAACATCAACCACAAGATCAGGATGGATAGAAGCAAGGAGTTCCAGTGAAGGTCGCCCGAATGCACCAATGACCGGTACACGCGCAGCAGCAGCAGGCCAGTCACAGGCGTTTGTTCTGCCAACAAGCTGATCCCCGGCTCCAATAGCAAAAATCATCTCAGTAAGACTTGGAGCCAGACTTATGATACGTGGCTTGCCAGCTTGATGTTCAGCGTATTTAGCTTGCTTTGGTGTGCATCCTGATGTGATGAAAAGAAGCAGTGTACATAGTGCAAGTGCAATGGGGCAGCGCTGGATGTTTCGCATAACAGGTAAAGGGTTTGTGTATGACAGTGACGATCACTGGATGAGCAAAGGTAAGATAGAGAGCCGTTGAATGCAAAAAAGATGCAAAGGATATTTTTTATACACATTACCATTACATTATAATCGAAACCGGAGTAGAAAAGAGTATTTCAATACAACGAATACCATGGCTTTGCACAATCTTACCTATATCCAGACTATCCCTGTCTCCATCGATACAGCATGGGCTTTTTTTTCATCACCCAGCAACCTTGCGCGAATTACTCCACCTGAAATGATGTTTTCGATCACCAATGGCGTAGTTGAACAGGGTATTCACCCAGGTATGATTATTGCCTATATATTGTATCCTTTCATGATGATCCCTGTGCGATGGGAAACCGAAATTGTAAGTGTCAGTAAACCCTTCTATTTTGAAGATATTCAGAAGTCCGGGCCTTACGACTACTGGCACCACCAGCATCATTTCAGAGAGATTAAGGACGGTGTGGAAATGACCGATATCCTCGACTACTCTCTGCCGATGGAATTTTTTGGAGAGCTTGTCAATACTTTGATTGTCAGTCGGAGGCTTGATGAGGTCTTCAACTACAGGAAACAAAAGATAGAAGAAATTTTAGGTTATCTGTAAAAGGATTAATCCGAATAGATACCCGGGGAGTGCAAAAGAGGTGTCGGGATAATGAGAGTGGGGTTTGGTGATTCCGGTATCCCTGAATTTTTGGTTTTGTTGTGAGGATTTGTTATTTAGTGCACCATAAGTTGTTCTTTTGTCGTAGCTGGTGCCGGTTTAAAAGCCGGAGAATAGGGAATTACGTGAAAATCGTAAACTGTACCCGCAACTGTACAACGGTAACCGCAACACGGATGCATGGCCACATGCAGAGGTGTTTGGAGGTTGTTTCAGGTCACTGCAATGTTTTCCTCTCAGGGAAACTGCGGGAAGGCCAGGAACAGTAGTAAGCCGTTATAGTCAGGAGACCTGCCAGTTATTTTTGCATTACAAGATCGGACTACGGGATATAGTCGGGGCAAAGCTGTACCTCTTTTGCATTGCTTTCCGCGTGATCTTTTTGCAAGGTATTTTTATGGATTTTTTAGAACAGATGAGCTGTCTGGCTTTTCTCTGTGCATTCTATTTCCAAAAAAGGCCTTTTGTGAAAAATCAGCATCAATGTTTTTTGTCGTTACACGCCGCCTTTTGCTAACCCCTGTCAGTTGATGTTTTTCTAAAACTGAAAACAGGTTGAATCAAAAATGAACAAAAAAGTATTTCTTGTTGTGATGGCAGGCTTGCTCTGCAGTAAAGGAGTGTTTGGTTCAGAGTTGACAAAAAGTTTTACGGGGGTCGAGATGGTTGTTTCGGCCACCAAAACCCTTAATTCCATCAGGGATACCGGCGGCTCATCGATAACGGTCATTACCTCAGAAGAGATCAGGAATTCCGGGAAGCAAAGTGTCGAAGAGGTTATCAAGGGAAGTGCCGGTATTGATGTGGTTGCAAACGGAGGCCCAGGTACTCTTGCAAGTGTTTTTTTAAGAGGGGCAGATGCAAAAAACACCCTTCTCCTGATCGATGGTGTTCCGGCAAATGATCCGTCGGATGCCAATCGTGCTCCGAATTTTTCCAGTCTCACGGTTGATAATATCGATCGCATAGAGATAGTACGTGGTACGGTAAGCTTTCTCTATGGTTCAAATGCATCTGCAGGGGTCATCAATATTATTACTAAAAAGGGAACATCGACGCCAGAGTCCTTTGCCGGTGTAGAGGGAGGAGCCTACGCTACCTATAAACTTTATGGGGGAACGAGTGGCCAGCAAGGTATTCTGAACTATTCTGTAGGGATATCAAGGCTCAAAACGGACGGCTTTTCAGCTACAGATCAAAACAACCGCTGGATCAATCCGGCAGGAAAGTTGTTTGAAAAAGATGGGTATGACAATACAACGCTCTCGGGAAATTTCGGCGTACAGCTCAACCAGCAGATTACTCTTGAAACAGTTCTCAGATATACAAAAGCCAACGTGGCCTACGATTATACCGGACAGGATACACCGGGACTCAATCAGGACTCTAACCAGCTGAGTGGCCGTATTGCACTGAAAATGAATTACAAACCACTCCTTTCAACAATCTACTACAATGTTATTGATCAGGATCGAAGCTATCTTGATAGTGGCACCCTGTCAAGCACCTTTAATGGACACCGGTATGATATAGGGTGGCAGGGTGATCTGGCGGTTGCTGACAACAATAGTGTTTCGGTTGGGTTGGATTACCAGCAGGAGAGCATGATCAATGAGAATTTTGGTAGTTATGCGTCACTTTTTGACAAGGGAATTGGTTCAAACAGTATGTTTCTGCAGGATCAGTGGCATCTCGGTGAGCTGAATCTTGTTGGCGGCCTGAGGTATGAGGATAATGACAAATTCGGCAGCAAGACAACTTACAGGATAGCACCTTCCTATACCATCAATGATACGGTTCTGAAATTCAGTTATGGCACAGGCTTCAGGGCTCCGTCACTCTATGAACTCTACTCTCCCTACGGTAATACTCAGCTTACCGCCGAAACAAGCGCTGGCTGGGATACAGGTTTCGAACAGAAGGTTTCTGAACGGCTGAAGTTCGGCGTGACCTATTTTCGTATGGATTATGATAACCGTATTGATTTTGACCTTGCAACCTATACCTATGCACAGTACGCAGGTTTGACAAAAACCCAGGGTGTTGAGAGTTTTGTTGAATGGAAACCGGTTGATCCGCTGCTTCTTGCATGTAATTACACCTATACTTCAACTGCAGATACGCTCGGCAATGCGCTTCTGAGGCGCCCGAAAAACAAGGTTGGGCTGACGGGAACCGGCAAGTTGAGCAAGAGAGTGAAAATCAGCACCAACATGCAGTGGGTTGGAACACGTATTGATCACGGTGTGGAGGGACAGAGTACAGGCCAGCTTCCGAGCTATTTTCTTTTGAACATGACAGGTTCTTTTCAGTTGACCGACAAGGTTGAATTGTATGGCAGAGTCGACAATGTTTTTAACGCTTATTATGAAGATGCGTGGGGTTATGCCACTCCGGGACGCTCTGCATATGCGGGAATCAAGGTAACCTTTTAATAAACCCTTATGAATATGACCATTACCGAAGCTGAAAGAGAGGCTCTCTACAAGGTGATTTACAGTCGCCGTGATGTCAGGGGGCAGTTTTTACCGGATCAAGTGCCGGATGAGGTTATAGCCCGATTGCTTGATGCCGCCCACCATGCGCCAAGCGTAGGGTTTATGCAGCCGTGGGATTTCATTGTGGTAAAGGAGAGTGAGGCTCGCCGGAAGGTCAAGGAGGGCTTTGAGATAGCTCATGCCGAGGCGGCAGGGATGTTCAGCGGTGAAAAGCAGAAGGCCTACCGCTCTTTCAAGCTTGAGGGGATTATGGAGTCGCCGCTCGGCATCTGTGTTACCTGTGACCGGTCGCGTACCGGAGAGGTGGTTATCGGACGGACAGCAAATCCTGAGATGGATCTCTACAGTTCAGTCTGTGCGGTGCAGAACCTCTGGCTTGCGGCAAGGGCTGAAAACCTTGGCGTCGGGTGGGTCAGCATTATACATCACGACCATATCCGAGCTGCACTCGGTATTCCAGCACACATTGTACCGGTGGCCTATCTTGCCATTGGCTATGTCAGCTTTTTTCACGCAACACCAGAGCTTGAGCAGGCTGGCTGGCTGCCGAGAATGGAGCTTGAGTCACTGGTTCATCACGAAACATGGTAATGCATAATAAAAAATTTCGATCTCTTGCGATATTAGGCACGGGTTCAGATGTTGGTAAAAGTATTGTCGCCACGGCGCTGTGCCGGATTTTCAGCAATGCCGGTCTTGATGTTGCTCCCTACAAGGCGCAGAACATGTCGAACAATTCAGGTGTCACGCCTGAAGGGGATGAAATCGGCCGGGCACAGATTGCCCAGGCCGAGGCTGCCCGTGTTGTGCCTACGGCTGATATGAATCCAGTGCTTCTCAAGCCCAACTCCGATACCGGCGCGCAAGTGGTGCTGCAGGGAAAGGTCTGTACCACCGAGACGGCTCGAGGCTATTTCAGGGATACCACACTCTGGGCTGCAGCGGCAAGGGAGAGCTTTGAGCGGTTGCAGCTGAAGCATGAGCTTGTGGTTATTGAAGGGGCAGGCTCATGCGCCGAGATGAATCTCTATGAGCGGGACTTTGTGAATTTCAGAACGGCGAGGGCTGCCGGTGCCGCGGTAATCCTTGTTGCTGATATTGACAGGGGAGGAGTTTTTGCTCAGGTTGCCGGAACTTTAGCCATTATTCCTCCCGAAGACAGGGCATTGGTGAAAGGAGTTGTCATCAACCGTTTTCGAGGCGATATCGAATTGTTTCATGATGGCGTGACCATGCTTGAATCAATGACCGGGGTACCGGTTCTCGGAGTTATTCCTTATTTCAGGGGGTTCAGTATCGACGCTGAAGATGCTGTGCCGCTCTCGGCCAAGGTCGATCCTTCAGGAGAGCCTGAAGCTGGTACAATCGGGGTTGCGGTTATCTATTTTCCCCATATATCGAATTTTACCGATCTTTCGCCCTTGGAACGTGACCCTTCGGTTTCGCTCCACTATCTCCACTATCCCCGATCGTTGAAAGGGTACAAGGCGCTTGTTCTTCCGGGATCAAAAAATGTGCGTGGTGATCTCGCATGGCTTTTTTCGCTTGGCTGGGAACAGGAAATTCGTGCCTTCAGGGAAGAGGGCGGGATCATCATGGGTATTTGCGGTGGGTACCAGATGCTGGGAAAGAGCATTGCCGATCCCTATGGCGTTGAGGGCCCAATCGGTGTTACCCCGGCTCTCGCTCTTCTGGACGTTGAAACTGTGCTTGAGCAGGAGAAATGCCTCGCCAATGCACGGGGCGTTATTCTTGGTGAACGGTGTGAAGCTTCCGGTTATGAGATACACATGGGTCGAAGCACTGCTGCCGCCGAATGCAAGCCATTTCTCAGGGTATCAGCCCGAAATAACACCCCGGTAGATGACTTTGATGGTGCTGTAAGTGATGACGGCCATGTTATCGGTACCTATTTTCATGGTATTTTTGATGAACCAGCAGTCAAACAATGGTTTCTCTCTCTTGTGGAGCCGGCATACAGAGCTGAACGTCATGAAAAGGGGCCCCAGGAGAGCTATGAACTTCTTGCGTCACACTTTTCACGCCACCTTGATCTCGACAAGATTTTTGAAATTATTGATCAACCGCTTATTCCATGACAAGCCTCTATTATCATAAACATGGTGGAACGGGCATGACAACTCCCCAAGGGGGAGAGAGTGATGTGCTGGATTTCAGTGTGAATATCAGCCCGGTTTTTCCACCGATTGGAACTCTTTCGCTTGATCACTTTGCTCTGCAGCGCTATCCCTCAATTGATGGCCGGGGTATTAAGGAGTATTACCAGAGAAAGTTTGGTTTTGCCAGTTCCATGGTACTGCCGCTCAATGGAGCGATTGAAGGGATCTACCTGATTCCAAGGGCGCTCGGGCTTCGTCGTATCATGCTGCTCTCCCCCTCGTTTTACGAGTATGAACGGGCAGGAAGGGTTGCCGGTGCAGAGATTGTTTTTGTTCCTCTTGAGGCTGATAATGGTTTCAAGCTCCCCGGGATTGAGGCACTTGCCGATACACTGCGTGATGCTGATGCTTTTTTTGCTGCAAATCCCAATAACCCTACAGGAACAGAGCTGCCGTCTGAGATTATCATGGCTCTTGCAAGTCGTTTTCCTGATAAATGGTTTATTGTTGACGAGGCGTTTCTGCAATTTACATCTGCGTTTCCTGATAACTCCCTGATGAGTAAGGTACTTGCGCTTAAAAATGTTATTGTGGTGGCCTCCCTCACCAAATTTTATGCATTGCCAGGTTTGCGCCTTGGAGCACTTGTCGCTCATCCTGAAATAATCTTGCGGTTTCTTGACTACAAGGAGCCCTGGACGGTCAATGCCATTGCCGAGTCGGTTGCTGTAAAACTGCTGGATTGCGGTGATTATGAAGAGTCGGTGCGCTCCATGATTATTGCTGAAAGGGCAAGGATGAAGGCATCACTATCGATGATTGATGGAATTAAACTTGCAGGTGGGGCTGCAAATTTTTTACTTGCTCAATGGAAGAGGGGTTACTCTCTTGATGAACTGCTTGTTTATCTTAAAGGGCAGGGAATTCTTGTCAGAGATTGCCGGAATTTCCCCGGCCTTGAAGTTAACTATTTCCGGTTTGCCGTCAGGACGCCCATCGAGAACAGCCGTTTTCTGGAAACGCTGCAGGCCGCCAACCGATCACTAAAATAAGCTGAGTTGTTATGGCCTTCATGGATGAGTTTATTCTCCCTCTGGCATTTACCCTTGATCTCAGCTTCGGCGATCCCCGGGGTATTTTCCATCCTGTCAAAGCAATCGGCTGGCTTGCCAACAGAACTGAAACATTGATGCGCAGCACTACTCTGCCGCTCCGTCTGGCTGGTATAGTAGCTGTTCTTATTATTGTTGGTGGCTCCGCTTTTTCAGTCTGGCTTCTTATAGCACTTTTAAGCCATCTGCACCGGGTGGCAGGGCTTGCCCTGAGCATCTACCTGCTTTACAGCTCTTTTGCCGTCAGGGATCTCGGCGATCATGCCGCAGCAGTGCAGGACGCACTTGAAGCCGAGGATATGGAGCTGGCGCGTCAGAAACTCTCTTGCATGGTTGGTCGCGATACTGCATCTCTGGACGAACATGGCATTGCTCTCGCGGCAACCGAAAGTGTAGCTGAAAACACCGTCGACGGCGTGACCGCTCCACTCTTCTATGCCATCTTGTTTGGACCAGTTGGCGCAATAACCTATAAAGCCATCAATACACTCGATTCCATGTTCGGGTATAAAAATGAGCGATATCTTGAGTTCGGATGGGCCGCGGCTAAACTCGATGATCTTGCCAACTATCTCCCCGCACGCTTGACAGTGGTGACAATAGCAGTGGCAGCGTTTATCGGCAAGCTCAAGTTTTTTGATACCTTCAAGGCTGTATTTAAAGGAGCACGGCTCCACGCAAGCCCCAACTCAGGCTACCCCGAATCAGCATTTGCCGGCGCCCTTGGGGTCACCTTGGGCGGCGAAAGAAGTTATGATGGTGTTCAGCATCAGGCTCCGCTGCTCGGCGTAAAACCGGGGCAGTGCACCCCCCTCATCATCCGCCAAAGCATTGCCCTGATGTGGATGACCGCCGTTCTATTTCTCGGTGCAGGCTTGGCCATCAGACATTTTGTTCAATAAACCGGTACGATGGCAAACAAAATCGTTGGGGATATTTTGCAACCTAATAAAACCATGATCGTTTTTGAACCCATATATCATGAAACAACGAAGAATCCTTCTCTTTACAGGTAACGGCAAAGGAAAAAGTACGGCGGCATTTGGAATGCTGGCAAGGGCACTTGGGCACGGGATGCGGGCGAGGGTGATCCAGTTTGTGAAATCTGATGATGCTGTCGGTGAACAGAAATTTTTCAGTCAACTTGATGGAGTTGAGTGGGAACAGTTTGGCAAGGGATTTCTTCCAAGGGATCCCGAAAGTGTAGCTATGGAACAGCACAGGATTGCTGCCCGGAAAGCTCTTGAAGCTGCCATTGCCGCACTTCATTCTCCTGATTACGACTTTGTGCTGCTTGATGAGATCTGTTTTGCACTCAGCAGAAACCTTGTTACCGTCGAGCCTCTCCTTGACGCACTCAGCACGGCAGGGGAGGACAAGATTGTGGTCATGACCGGCAGGAATGCTCCGGAGGCCCTTGTGGCCGTTGCTGATACGGTTACAGAGATGACAATGATCAAACATGGTTATGAACAGGGGATTCCTGCAATGAAGGGTGTTGAAAACTGATGGGCATGAAGGATTCAGTATTCTGTGCTGATAACAGTTTTACCGGTAAAGGTCTGCTAAAAGCGAGGTTGAGGATTGTTCTGTTTTTTTGTGCAGTTCTCTTGCTGCTCGCTCTTTCCATGCTTCTCGGCCCTTCCGGCATCGGAATACCTGATCTGCACTCTCCCTCCGGCAGTGCAATTCTATCGCTCCGATTCAGCCGTCTTCTGATGGGAATGATGACCGGAGCGGCGTTGTCCGCATCAGGAGTTGTTTTTCAGGCTCTTTTGCGAAATCCCCTTGCTGAGCCCTATGTTCTCGGAGTTAGCGGGGGAGCTGGCCTCGGGGCAACGCTCAGCATTCTGGCAGGGTCAGGAATCTTTGTCTCCCTCGGTCTTCCTGTCGTTGCCTTTATTGCGGCTGTTGTGACGCTGATGGTTGTGTACGGTATAGCAAGCCAGGGTTCAAGTGGCCATCCTTCGGTGTACAGCCTTATTCTCAGCGGTGTTATTGTCAGCTCAATCTGTTCAAGCGTTATCATGTTTCTGGTTTCAACGGCAAGTGTTGAAGGAATGCACAATGTTATCTGGTGGATGCTTGGCAGTCTGCAACCTGTCTCTTCCAGCCAGCAACTTCTTTCTGCGGCACTTATTTTTGGGGCTCTTGGTGGGATATGGCTTCTCTCCCCCCGGCTGAACGCCCTTGCTCTTGGCAGGGAGATGGCTCATTATCAGGGACTGCATGCTGATCTTGTACTTGTTGCCGGCCTCCTTTGTGCAACACTGCTGGCGGCAACAGCCGTCTCCCTTTCCGGCATGATAGGATTTGTCGGACTTATTGTACCCCACGTCATGCGTGCATTTTTTGGCCCCGACAACCGTAAGCTTGTGCCTTTTGCCGCTCTTGGAGGCGGGACATTCCTTGTTGTGTGCGATGCCCTGGCGCGTACGCTGATTGCACCGATTGAGATTCCGGTCGGGGTTGTCACCGCCCTTGCCGGTGGGCCTTTTTTTCTGATTATTCTGCAGCGGAGAATGAAACAGGCCTGGATTGCATAGTATGGAACAAGATGCTTTGACCTTCAGGGATGTTTCCGCCGGATACAAACATCGCAAGGTGCTTGATCACCTCTCATTCAGTGTTAGGGAAGGGGAGTTTGTCTCTCTTGTCGGCCCGAATGGCTGCGGAAAAAGTACGTTATTGAAAACTGCCGCAGCACTCCTCAAACCTCATTCAGGAGTAGTTGAGCTGTTTGGTCAAGATGTGCACCGGATCAAACCGGCACTCCGTGCTTCGCTTCTGGGTGTTGTTCCCCAGAAAATCGAGTCGCCCATGGCCTTTACTGTCAACCAGATTGTGATGAACGGCAGAATCAGCTCAATGAGCCGCTGGGGTACCATGTCGCCCCACGATCATGATCTTGTCGAGCGTTCAATGATCTATACCGATGTTCTGGGGTTGCGGGATCGCTACTTTACGGAACTGAGCGGAGGAGAGCAACAGCGGGTTGCCCTTGCCATGGTACTTGCTCAGGATCCAAAAATCATCATGCTTGATGAGTCGATATCCCATCTTGATATCAACCATCGCCAGGAGGTGCTCCAGATTCTCATGAATCTCAATCGTGAAAAGCGTATGACCATTCTTCTGGTGAGTCATGACCTTACGCTCTCGGCCAGTATCTCTGATCGCTTTTTGCTCATGGACTCAGGCCGGCTGGTAAAAGCCGGTACACCGGGTGAGGTGCTGGAGCCCGATGTGCTCAGCCGTGTCTACAGTTGCGATCTTAGTGTTCAGCAGGATCCCTATACCGGCTATCTGCAGGTTTCGGGAGCAGTTGACGGCCTGCATCGGCGAAGAAAACTGAACAGGAGCGTTCATGTTATTGCCGGAGGGGGAAGCGGGATCGAGCTTTATCGCAGACTGATTATCGAGGGGTATGAGGTGACAACAGGGGTGCTCAACCGTCTTGATTCTGATGCTGAAGCTGCAAGGGCACTCAATATAGCGGCAGTGCTTGAACAGCCGTTTTCACCGGTTGGCACTGAAGCGATTGCCGATGCTCTGAAAATGATCGACATGGCTGACAGTGTGATTCTCACTCCTGTGCCGATTGGTTCAGGAAACCTTGTCAATCTTGAGCTGGCTGAAGAAGCCCTGAAACGAGGCAAAACTGTTCTGCTTGCCTCCGACATGGCTGATCGTGACTATACCGAAGGCAAGGCAGCCCTGCAATTAGTTTCCAGACTGGAGCGTGATGGTGCTCTTGGCTGGCACACCATTCACGAACTGATGCTGAAACTCCAACAACACTCTCACCGTTGAATCAATGAGCTGTAAACAGCGCTTTCCCTTTCGTTTCGGGACAACCTCCTATATTATTCCCGCTGATATCATTCCCAATGTGGAGTTCCTTAAAGATAAGGTGGACGACATTGAGCTGGTTTTGTTTGAATCGGATGAATTCAGCAATCTGCCTTCTGCCAGCGATATGCAGAAACTTGCCCATCTTGCCGAAGAGTCAGCGCTGACTTACTCCGTGCATCTGCCACTCGATGTTTATTTCGGTCATCCTGACAGGGATGAGAGAGAGCGCTCGGTAAGCAAGTGCCTGAAGATTATCGAGCTGACCTGTAATCTGCCGAAATCAGCCTATGTCATGCATTTCGAGGCCGGACCGGGGATTGATATCAACAGCTTTTCTTTTGATCAGCAAAGCCTCTTTATCGAAGCGCTGCATGATTCAGTTGCGATGCTTCTTGGTGCAACCGATGAAGCGGCATCAACGTTCTGTGCTGAAAACCTTAACTATCCCTTCGAGCTTGTCTGGCCGGTGGTTGAAGAGTTCGCTCTTTCCGTTACCCTCGACGTCGGTCATCTTGAGTATTACGGGTTCCCAACCCAACACTATTTTGAACGCTATCTCCATCGTGCCAGGGTACTCCACATGCACGGGTCTCACGACGGAAAAGATCATCATTCGATCTCCTTCATGAAGCCTGAGGTACTTGATATGGTTATGAAAGCTCTTGCTGACCAAAACGAGGAAGGCCGGGTTATGACCATGGAAATCTTTTCACAGGAAGATTTCCTCTCATCATGCAGCATTATGCAGCGATTTCTTTCCTGAAGGCATAGCGCGGTCAGGTTTGTGGGATTTCTGCAGCAAATCAGGACTTTTTGCGGTTTTTCAGGTAAATTGCAAGGGTAATACATCCGAGAAAAACGTACCATCCGACAAGCATAGCTATATCCTGAGGCATTGTATCAAGTGCACCAATAAACATTCCTGAACATTAGGGGGTTGGGAGTAAGGATGAGTATACAATTTTTTTTAGAGAATACTTCAGAATTAAGCCGAGCTATTGATAGCGATATAGCATTTATTTTCGAAACGCAGACTTTGCTAAAGCAGCTGGCTTGGAGTCATATTTGTATATTATCGAATATGATCAACTTGACAGTCAAAGGGAGCGTTATCGGTGAAAGTGATTCAATTTTTCTGGGGTCGCTTGAAGGAGCACCCGCTCTCCCGGATCGGGCCTGGGCTTATAACAGGAGTTGCTGATGATGATCCAAGCGGCATAGCGACATACTCGCAGGCTGGAGCTCAATTCGGTCTCAATATGCTCTGGACAATGCCTCTCGCATTTCCTTTGATGGCTGCTATTCAATCCATGTGCGCACGTATAGGACGGGTTACCGGAAAAGGGCTTGCGGCCAACATCAAAACCACCTTTCCACCAATTGTGCTTCAGAGTGTTGTACTGCTCCTTCTGGTTGCCAACACGCTCAATATCGCTGCTGATGTTGCTGCCATGGGAGAGGTTGCTGAGCTTATTACCGGTTTCAATCGTCATATCATGACGGCAGTGTTTGTTTTTGGAACCTTGATACTCCAGGTGTTTGTTCCCTATCATCGTTATGTCAACTTTTTGAAGTGGCTGACCATTTCACTGCTTGCCTATGCAGCGGTGCTTTTTACTGTCCATGTACCATGGCCGGAGGTGATACAGCGTACAGTCTGGCCACGATTCACCCTGAATGCTGATTCTGCGGCAGTCATTGTTGGAGTTTTTGGCACCACTATCAGTCCCTACCTCTTTTTCTGGCAGGCTTCCGAAGAGGTCGAGGATATGCGCTCCAAACCCGGTGCTGTTTCGCTCGTATCCAATGCCAGCCTTGCCGGTGAAGAGCTCCGCCGTATCGGTTGGGATACCTGGAGCGGTATGTTGTACTCCGATATAACAGCCTACTTCATTATTCTGGCCACTGCTGTCACACTCAACGTCTCAGGAATTTCCGATATCAACACCGCTGCCGAGGCAGCAAGTGCACTCAGACCTCTGGCTGGAAATTTTGCATTTATTCTCTTTGCCGTCGGAATTCTCGGCGTTGGCTTGATCGGCGTGCCGGTGCTTGCCGGTTCAGGGGCCTATGCTCTTTCTGAAGCCATGGGCTGGAATTCCGGTCTTGAAAACAAGGCTAACGATGCGCGGGGTTTTTATGGGATTATTATCGTCAGTGTGCTGCTCGGACTTATTATCCAGTATACTCCGATAAGTCCGATGAAGGCCCTTTTCTGGAGCGCTGTCATCAATGGAGTTATCGCTGTTCCCCTGATGGTTGTGATCATTCTGCTGGTTTCCAGGAAATCTGTCATGGGTAAATTTACCGCGAGTCGGCCCATTATTATTCTGGGCTGGGTAGCAGTAGCAGTCATGGGTGCGGCAGCTGCAGCAATGCTCATTCCCCGTTAGATTTTCAGCAATGTATAAAAGCTATCAGTGTGAATTTTTATAGCTGATAAATCGTTACAGGAAAAAACATAAGAAGTTTTTCTGGATCTGGTTTCATTCAGCGATGAATCATTTTGCATCAAGTGAAAATATCGGGGCAGTCGTCTCAATTCGAGGAGGTATCGTTGATATCCGTTTTGACGATGTTCTTCCATCCATCTATTCAATACTGCATACAGGCAAGGATTTTAACGTAACGATTGAGGTGCTTACCCAATTGGATTCTCGCCATGTGAGGGGAATAGCCTTGACCGGGACTGAAGGAGTTTGCCGTGGCATGAGAGTCAATGATAGCGGAAATCCCTTGCGAGCACCAGTTGGCAAGGCTATCCTGTCAAGAATGTTCGATGTGTTTGGCAATCCAATTGACCGCCTTGGGCCCCTTCAGGATGTGGAATGGAGGTCAGTACATCAACCTCCTCCACCTTTTGCCAGACGTTCCACTCACTCTGAAATTTTTGAAACCGGCATCAAGATTATCGATTTGCTATAGGAGGGTTTGATCTCGGTCAACTTCAGGAAGCCGTAGAACATGATTTTATCAATCTTGACGAACGGGAACGCACAATACGCAGCTCTCTTGCAAAACTTGAGAGCAGCTTTATTCGCCGGTACGCCGAATTGCATCATGCATGAAAAAACACCATTAAGCAAAAAGGTTGGGCTCCAGGAGCACCGCAAGCTTAAGTCAAAAAAACAGGCAGTCCGAAATATCTGGTCAGGCTTTGCCACATTCGGTCTTGTCGGCTGGTCTGTGGCAATGCCAATGATCCTTGGCATAACGCTCGGTATATGGCTCGATAATCACTATCCGGGCGATCGATCATGGACACTTATGCTGCTTATCGCGGGCCTCTCCATCGCAACCTCACCATCCTTACAACATGGTTTTTGATGCTGATCCTCGCAGGAGGCTCCGCGCTTATGACCCGAAAACTCTCACCCAGCATCCATATCTCCCGATGGCAGAGTTTTCTTGAAATTCTTGTAACCTTTTTCCTCAAGCAATTTGAAGAGGTTGGACTGCGTAACCCTGCAAGGTATCTTCCTTACCTTGCGACACTCTTTCTTTTTATTGCCATAGCAAACCTCTGTACGGTCATCCCAGGGTATGAACCTCCAACAGGCTCGCTTTCAACGACAGCGGCTCTTGCTCTCTCTGTCTTTATTGCAGTTCCGCTTTACGGTATAATTGAACGCGGTTTGGGCGATTACTTGCAATCCTATCTGAAGCCAACGGTTATCATGCTTCCATTTAATATTATCAGCGAACTTTCCCGAACTCTGGCGCTTGCGGTTCGTTTATTCGGCAACATGATGAGCGGCGCCATGATTATTGCCATTCTCCTGACCATCGCTCCGCTTGTTTTCCCAGTCCTTATGAGCATTCTTGGACTGTTGACCGGCATGGTTCAGGCTTACATATTCACCATTCAGGCCACGGTTTATATAGCGGCAGTCACCAGAACAAAGAGTGAAGAAGCTGTTTAACATCAAACAGGAGAGAGTATGGACATTCTGACCATTATTGCCGTAGCATCTATCATAACCGCCGGGCTCACCACAAGCATAGGCTGTATAGCTCCTGCCCTCGGTGAAGGCAAGGCCGTTGTTTCGGCATTACCATCGCTGGCCCAGCAGCCTGATGCCTCTGCAACGATAACCCGTACCTTGTTTGTCGGGCTTGCCATGATTGAATCAGTGGCTATATACTGTTTGGTGATTTCTATGATTCTGATTTTCGCCAACCCTTTCTGGAACTATGTGATTGCTCATGCTGGAGTACACTGAACCATGCTTATCGACTGGTTTACCCTGATTGCGCAGCTTGTCAATTTTTTGATTCTTGCCTGGTTGCTGAAACGCTTTCTCTATCATCCGATAGTTGCGGCTCTTGATGCGCGCGAGAAAAAAATTGCATCTGAACTGCAGCACGCCACCATGGTTGAGGATGAAGCAAAAAAGAGCATGTCGGAATTGAAGCAAAAGCATGATGCACTCGACAAACAGCGCACCCAAATCATGCAGCAAGCCGCAAAAGAGGCTGATGAGAAGAAAGCCAAACTTTTTATTGAGGCCCATCAAGAATATGAAACCCTGCGTGCCAGACTGAAGGAATCACTGCACAATGAACAAAAAAATCTTCAGCAGGAAATTATTGACCGTATCACTTCTGAAGTCTTCTCTATTGCGGAAAAAGTTTTGGCCGAACTCGCCGATCTATCTCTTGAAGATCGAATCGTAAAGGTATTCTGTGAACGTCTGCAGAACACTGCAAAATCAGATATTACAGCAATGACCGGACTTTTTCATCAAAGCAACCATCCGCCGATTATCCGGAGTGCCTATACTCTGACATCGGAAAACTGTGAGAGAGTAAAAAAAAATGTGATGGAGCTCTTTGGTATTGATTCCGATATAGTGGTTGAAATCGATACCAACCTGATCAGCGGGATCGAATTGAGCATGAATGGCTATAGTATCAAATGGAATATCAAGGCTTATCTGGAAGAGCTTAACGTGACGAATGAAGCTGCCTCTCGACAGGGAGAAGAAAGAGGGGGTGCTTGATAATGAAAGAGGAGATGCTTAAAACTGCCCTTGACAACGCCCTGAGCTCAATCAGAACATCAAGGCAATCCTACAAGCTCGCTTGAACCCCGTTGAGGCCGGTGTGATTACTACAGTCCTGAACGGCATTGCCAAGATCAGCGGCCTGCCGGGAGTTGGGTTTGATGAACTGGTTCGACTGCCGGAAAATATCTATGGCATAGCCTTTAACATCGATCCAGATGAAATTGGCGTTGTACTGCTTGGCGATTACTCAAAACTGCAGGCAGGCGGCAAGGCTGAAAGAACAGGGCGGGTTATGGATGTGCCTGTCGGTGATGCCCTTATTGGCCGGGTTATCGATCCTCTTGGAAGGCCACTCGACGGACGAGGCCCTTTGAATCAGGGCATGGTCGGCTCATTTAATGATCAGCTTGCCGATCTTGTAACCCATATGCTTGAAGAGTTATCAGGCAGAAGCATGATCCTTGCTGTCGGCGAACGCATTCAATCCCGATTAACAGATGCAGGAAATGAAGCCGAAAAACTTTTTGCTGTACCGGGTTCAGTCGATGCCATTATCCCTCTTGTAGGTGATATCCTGACGAGGTTGAAAAGCTTCGAGAAAAAACACCTATGATAGAGCTCTACCTTTTCTACAATAGCCCGGTCAGCGGGGAGAACTATCACTCCCTTTCGAAGCGACTGCTCCCTCTTGATGTAGCCTGGGAGGAGGATATCCGCCATACGGTAGTCTGGCCGACAAAGGCGCTTCCTGAGATGCTTTGTGGCAGGGATATCGTTCAATTGGCTCTTATCAGAGAATATCTCTTTGTGTCGCTTTTCAGGGCATGCGCAGAATCATTAGCCAGCGAAAATGCAAGCCAGTTGTCAGCCATGCAACGGGCAGAAAAAAACATTGACGACATGCTCGAAGAGCTTTTCCACCTCTATAACAGCCGACGTCAATCAGGGATCGATGAGGAGTTGTTTGATGTGGTCTCCGGGTTTAATGCCTTGTCTGATCGAAGATATTCTTGACAAGTATTATATTAACATCTCGTGCCGTCGAAACAGAACCCCTTTTTTCGTTTACCGAATTATGAAAAAACTTTTGAGTACGCAAGCTTTACTGGTCGCTCTTATCATGGGTTTCGTGCTCAGCAGCACGATGGTTCCCCCTGTTTCAGCAGCTGAAAAACTGAACTCCTCCAATCCATCTGGCGAGACTTCCTCATCCGTGTCGCCGATTAAAACAATCGGCATCATTGGCGGAGTCAGCTGGGTATCATCACTGGAGTATTACCGACTCATGAACCAGATGGTTCGTGATAAACTGGGCGGATTGAACTCAGCACAGATCCTGATGTATTCCATTGAGTTTGGTGAATTCTCCAAACAGGAGAGGCTGGCTGGCCAGGGAGACTGGAGACCGCTAAGAAAAATAATGCTTGATGCTGCTCAGCGTCTTAAAAATGGAGGTGCTGATTTTATTGTCATAGCCTCAAACACCATGAACTCAAGTGCTGAGGATATTCAGGATAAGGTAAAGATTCCAGTGCTGCATATTGCTGACGCAACAGGTCAAAAGATTAAAGAGAAAGGGCTGAAATCCGTTATACTGCTTGGTACGAAATACACTATGGAAAGTAATTTCTACCGCGATCGGCTTGAAAAAAAGTATGGACTCAAAGTCATTCTGCCGAATCAGGCTGATCGCGACTATATTAACACCGTTATATTTGATGAATTGTGCGCAGAAAAGATCTATCAGGCATCAAAAGAACATTTCATAGAAATTATCAATCGTCTTGTTAAAGAGAGCGCAGCCGAAGGAGTTATCCTGGGGTGTACTGAAATACCTCTCCTGATCAAACAGGAAGATGTCAGGGTTCCGGTATTTGACACAACAGCCATACATGCTGAGGCAGCTGTAGCCTACTCACTCGGGCAAAGTTCAGAACATCATGATAAATAACTCTATAATCGCGGAAAGCTCAATGTGCGCGCCAATCGCCGGGTACAAAGAGCAATTCCGCCGCCTGCTTGTCGGTACCTATTTTCATGCCTGCTGAAACTCCAAAGCAGCATATGGGGTTTCTTCTTTGTGTAACTCTACATTCAATGTAAAACAGGATAGCATCCATGATTGCCGAAAACACCAAGGCTCCGGATTTCACCCTCCACGATTCAGAAGGCAACAAGGTCTCTCTTTGTGATTTTACTGGCAAAAAGGTACTGCTTGTCTTCTACCCTGCAGACGATTCTCCGGTCTGCACCACACAGCTATGCAGCTACCGCGACAACTATACCGAATTTACCAAGCGCGGTATTACCATCCTCGGCATTAGCATCGATACAATCGATTCCCATAAGCAGTTCGGCGAGAAAAACAATTTGCCCTTCACCCTGCTAAGCGATCATGATAAACGGGTTAGCCAGCTCTACGACGCCATTGCCTTTCTCGGCATATCGCAACGTGCTTATGTCCTCATCGACGAAAACGGTACGGTGAGGCTTTCGTTTAATGATCTTTTGCCGCTTTTCTATCAGTCGACCCGTGACCTGCTTGCGAAAATAGATGCTATGAAGCCGGAGTAAATCTGAGAGAGCCTGTTTGGGGATGAGTTTGCTTTGGCGGGCGTGATCCGCACCTTGCCTGCAAGAGCGTGCTGATGCTGGAGCTTTCATTCCTTGACGTTTGCCTTTTTGGATTGTTGCTTTATTCCTTCTATTGATGACAAGCTGTTTTCGTTTCATTCCTATAAGGTCAAGCATGATCCATTACTTTCATATTCCTCAGAGATTGCATTATATTGTAAACACGTCACTTTCATTCCGGTTAATCCACTCCATATCTTTTTATGAGTGTTACCTGGCTGCATGTTTCGGACTTCCATCTCAGTGATAAAGGTCCCTATAATCAGAATGTCATTCTTAATGCTCTTTTCTCTTCAGTCCGGCGGTTGCGCGGAGAGGGTCATGCGCCTGATCTGATTTTTGCAACTGGTGATATTGCTCAAAACGGAAAGGCCACAGAATATGCCTATGCCACAGAATTTTTCAATGCACTGCTTGATGCGGCTGGTGTTACAAAGAAAGAGTTATTCATAGTACCTGGCAATCATGATGTTGATCGTAGGATGGGTAAAGGTCTTGCGCGTACCCTCGAATCCAATGATGAAGCAGATGAATATTTTGATCCCGAAATACCCACACCCCATCTAACTCAAAAATTCAAGGCTTTTTCTGAGTGGTATAATGACTATTTCGAGGATATAAAAGCATTTCCCACAAACACAACTTGTAGTCAAGTTGAAGTTGTTTCTGTTAATGGTTGTAATGTTGCCATTCTTCCATTGAACAGTGCGCTTTTCTGTATTGATGATAATGATAATAATAAACTCTTAATCGGACGACGTTGTCTTGGTAAGACGACGGAGCAGTTACAATGTCTGGTTAAAGCCGATTTAAATATTGCCTTGCTTCATCATCCTCTCGATTGGTTAAGTTTAGTTGAGCGCGCAAACATCCGAGCAATTCTTGGCTCAACGGTTGATATATTGCTTCATGGTCATTATCACGAGACAGAGACTGAGGGTATTGTTTTGGCGAATGGTGGATATCTGAAACTTGCAGCAGGAGCATCCTATCAGACAAGACAACATCCAAACAGTGCCATGTATGCCACGTTCGATGGAAATTATGTAGAAATCTTTCCAATTCACTATGTTGATAAGCCACAAGAAATATGGACTCTTGATACTGGTATTTTTCCTACACCACCATATACCAAGCGCTTTCTGATTCCAGGGATCATTTTCCAAAACTTTATCAGAATTCGTGGCGGTCTTTTTATAATGGGAAGCCCGAAAAATGAAGTTGAAAGAGGTGAAGACGAAACGGAACATGAGGTGCAACTCAGTGACTTTTATTTATGCAGGTATGCTGTTACGGTTGCCGAGTTTCAGGAATTTATAAAAGCATCAGGGTATCGGACGGATGCTGAAAAGGTGAACAGAACCTGGGTTTATGAAGGGGGGGATTCGAAAATTAAAGAGGGAATCAACTGGAGATATGGAGTATCAGGTATTGAACGGGAAGCGGGTGAGTACAATCATCCGGTCGTACATGTCAGTTGGAATGATGCTGATGCTTACTGCAAGTGGTATACTGTAAAAACAGGGAAAAATTTTCGTTTGCCGACTGAGGCGGAATGGGAGTATGCTTGCAGAGCAGGAAACAAAACACCATTTAACACCAGTATTAATATAACGACTGATCAGGCAAACTATAATGGGAACTTTCCTTTCAATAATAATAGAAAGGGGTTGTTTAGAGAAAATACTGTTGCCGTAAATAGCTTTGAACCAAATGCTTGGGGATTGTTTAATATGCACGGTAATGTTTGGGAGTGGTGCAACGATTGGTACAGTGTGGAATATTATGACAAATGTAAGATGAAAAAGATAGTTGAGGATCCCACTGGTGCAGAAGCCCGTTCGAACCGTGTGCTTCGTGGTGGGAGCTGGCTTAATAATGCCGGTTGCTGTCGATCGGCTTTTCGAGGCAGCCTGTCTCCCGGTAGCCGCAGCTTTCTCGTGGGCTTTAGAATGGTTTTGGAACAGTAATCAATTGGCAGCTAATTCCGGTTTTTATTGAGAATAATCTTTCCCGGATGTTCAGACGACTTTGCTGTATCCGATCATATTTCCAGTTATCACAGCTTTCTATAGCCAGTCAATTCAGCGGAGTTATTTGGCAATTCGCCATCTCAAGTTCATCTGCAGTAAAGCTGAATCCCTGCCGACTGATATAGGCCATTTTTGTTTCGATATCTTCCATTCGTATCACAGCATCACGAAAAAGTTCATCACTCTTCATCCGTTCGAGAAATGCATTGGCTTGTTCCTGAGACATGGGAGTTTGATTGAATGGTGGGGGTGCTCCAAGCTCTGAATCTTTTTGTGTTGTACAATTATTGTAGTATAACACATTGTTTTTACAATATCGGGTTTAGGGAAGAAAAAAGTATGTATGGTGGTGTAAGTTTATTGCTTGCCGGGGTTCATTGCTCATCCGGCAATCTGGTGTGGCGCTTGCGTGCTCTTCCCCCTCCTTGCACCATTTGTAGAAGGTCGATTTGGCAATTCCTGTCATGGCGCAGGCGTGTTCCGCTCCCGGTATGGCTGTGCAGATTCATTCAGCGTAGGCTTCCATGGTTTCCCTATAATCGCGGAAAGCTCAATTCCTCCCAATCATCAAGCATATCCCAATCACGGCCAATGATGTCGCCCGGTCCGGTACCCTTCAAAAAAACACTATGGGTAACCAGATCTTCGGCCAACCACTCACAAGGCATTCCGCTACCACCTTGCATTCCTTCATAAACACAAACATCCTTCCAGCACATTATCCCATCTTTTTCAGCATAACATTCAAACCCTAATTTCCACCACTCATCCAGCAATCCCTTCATGGATTCATGGTTCATCGCACCATCCCGAAAAAGATAGCTATCAAACCAGACTCTGGCATTCAAGGCTGTACTGTGGTCTTTAAGACATCGCTCCCACCCGCCAGGATACTTCTCCTCAATCACTGTAATCGGAACAATCAAATCTAAAAACTCCGTCATGATAGCCATCGCATCTCCGTGGTGAAGAGGTAAGTTGTAAAAACAAAATATCAGCAGCACAAGGTATAAACCCTGTTATTCAAATCCTCACTTCAATAATATCGCTCCACCTTGTCGTATATCGTGACGAGAGCCGCTCCTGATGAGGTTTCCAGCTTTCCGAATTTTCCGCTGCCAGCCGAACAGCACCACCGCCATAGCGCAGGTTGATTGAATCCATCACCTGCATGATCTTGCCATCCCGCTCATTTGGTGCAGGCGCTTCTTCCGCAAAGAGCGAAAGCGTTGTGCTGCATGATGCTCTTGGCACAATGCCGCTCACCATAACGCCCGCTTTTTTATAGACTTTTCCATCACGAAATATACCGGCAAGCATCGTCTCTGCTGCCCTGAGAATTGCTATGGAATCCTGCGTCGGATGCCGCAGTGCTGCAGTGCGGGTTCCCCAGTAGCGGTTGCCTGATTCATCGAACGGGCTGGTCGCAATGAAGACCGTCAGCATTGAGGCAAGCGAGTCCTCTTTGCGCAGCTTTACGGCGCATTTGCCGGCGAATGTTGCAACAGCCTGCTGCATCTCGGCAAGCGTGCTGACGTTGCGGCCAAAGGAGCGGGAAGTGCAGATGCTTTGCTTTGCGGGCCGCACCAGCTCCATCGGCAGGCATGATGTGCCCTGCAGCTCCGCCTGGATTCTTGCGCCGACGATGTGCAGATGCTTGCGCACCCAAGCAGCTGATGCTGCGGCCAAGTCTGCGGCGCTCTCTATGCGCTTTGCCTGCAGCAGCTTGCTCCACTGCCGCCCGATGCCCCAGATATCCTCGACCTTGGTGCGCAGAAGTGCGGCCCGAATCTCTGCAGCGGTTGCAAGCACGCAGACGCCTTGATAGTGCTGGTTCTTTTTTGCCAGGCGATTGGCAATCTTGGCAAGCGTTTTCGTCGGTGCCATGCCCACGCACACTGGTATGCCGGTATGCTGCCGCACCGTCTTGCGCATCAGCCTGGCATAGTCTCGCAGGTCGAAGCGGCTGAAGCTCGACATATCGAGAAACGCTTCGTCGATAGAATAGACTTCGATTTCAGGGGCAAGAGCGGCCAGCGTTGCCATTACCCGTGAGGACATATCGCCGTAAAGGGCATAGTTCGAGGAGAAGACTGCCACATCATGCTGTTTTAGCAGCAGGCGGCATTTGAACTCTGGCGTGCCCATCAGGATGCCGAGCCTTTTGGCCTCTTCAGAGCGGGCGATGATGCAGCCGTCGTTGTTTGAAAGCACGACGACAGGGCACAGGCGCAGAGCGGGATTGAAGGCGCGCTCGCAGGATGCGTAGAAGTTATTGCAGTCGACAAGGGCGAACATTTGAAAAGCCTCCGGATGCGGAATTATTTCGGCTTGTGGACAATATAGGCAAGCATTCCCCAGACCAGAAAATCATTTTCTTCGGTGATCCTGATGGGCTTGAATTCGGCGTTGGCAGGCATGAGGTAGATGCCGTCTTCTTTCAGGGCAAGACGCTTCAGCGTGAACTCGCCGTCAATGAAGCAGACAGCAATATCCCCGTCTTTCGGCTCAAGCGCTTTGTCAATGATGAGCAGGTCACCATCTGCAATGCCTGCGTCAATCATTGAGCTGCCTTTTACTCTGGCGTAGAAGGTGGCTGCAGGGTGCTTGATCAGCTCTTTGTTCAGGTCTATGGCAAGCTCGATGTACTCTTCGGCGGGAGATGGGAAGCCTGCGGAGATGGCAGTGCCGGCAAGCGGCAGCTTGAGCTCGGTTGTGAAATCCGGGGTGTAGAAGTCCAGCACCGGGCCGGAATGGATTCTGGAGAGTCTCATCGTAGTTCCCAGGTTTTCATTACCGGAATATACATTCTGAAGACGAGAAGGAAAGTTGGTTAAAAGAACGGCCGCCATTCCAGATACCTCTTCGTAGTTCTATATTACTGCACAGAGAGTGTGATGAGCATGAATATTTGTCAACGGAAATAAGAGGGGAAAATATGTGCGGACGATTCGGGTTTTACGAACTGAAGTACTTTCTTGATCTTCTTCGCCAACTGGAGCTGCCGTTTGAAGAGAATCAGGATTACCCCCAGACGAATCGGTACAACATTCCCCCGGAAACCGATATTATAACCCTTCAGGCCAACCATGAACCTTATAAGCTCACCTCGGCACGATGGGGGTTGATTCCCCGTTGGGTCAAGGAACTTCCCAAAATCAGGCCAATAAACGCACGGGCTGAATCATTGTTCACGAAACCCTATTACCGGCATCTGGCAGGGCGGAACCACTGCCTGATTCCAGCGAGCGGCTTTTATGAGTGGGAGCGTATCGACGGTAAAAAGAAGCAACCCTGGTACATCCACCGGGCTGATGGCTTACCCATGGCATTTGCTGGATTGTGGGATACCTGGAAGCCAAAGAATACCGAAGAGCCCGCAATAACGACATGCACCATTATCACCATTGCGGCAAATGAGCAGATAGCAACTCTCCATGACCGAATGCCAGTAATTCTCGAACCCGAAAACTGGAAAACGTGGCTTGAAGCTGATCCCGGAAATCTTCAGAAGATTCTGGTTCCCGCAGATAACGGTATTCTGGATATCTATCCGGTATCAACACAGGTCAACAATGCCCGCTATCAGGGCAGCAACTGTATTGAGCAGGTTGAGTGAATGAACAGGGTTCGGTTTGAATGTAAAACGGGTATAACAGTTGCCCTCTTCGATGAGATTAAGCATATCTATTCAAACGAAGGTTTTTTTGAGACTGGCAAATCGTGCTACTGGTCGGGGTAGAAGGGAAATAGTTGAGAGATAGAGACCCTCTTGCAGAATAA